>OLLS01000163.1_pt1 | contig 53092 bp, 56 predicted proteins | sample 1604631 | NCBI WGS metagenome assembly OLLS01 (sample SAMEA104055725, study PRJEB20765) | soil metagenome | biome: Arctic tundra; feature: Polygonal ground; material: soil | place: USA | collected 2011-09 | depth 0-0.5 m | reverse complement strand
ACAGGCGTTTGGGGCATTGCAGGCCGGCGAGGTAGCGGGATTTGGAGATGGTTTTGGGCAACGGAACCTCTTTTACCACCAAGGGCACCAAGAGCACCAAGGAAGGCGAATGATTTTGGTTTAGTTTAGAGGCTCAAACCATGAATGGGATCAAATTTTACACTTAAAGGCAATTATGAATTCTCAATTTTGAATTCTGAATTGCGGAATCCTCTATCGAGGATGGTTATTGGGTAAAACCTAGGCCGGCGCAGATTGAAATCATTTCATGTTTTTGCGGTAAAAATTCAAAAAATCAGCAGGTGACACGATTTTGACTTGTTGAAAATCGGAAGGATAATGTTTCAGGTTGCCGGTGATAAGCATCTCCACTTTCCCGGTCACAGCTACTTCCAGGAAAGCTTCGTCGTGAGGGTCCGTCAGGCGCCGGGCCAAGGGTTGGGCCGCCACGACCGTGCCATTAGATTGAATTTGGTTCAATAACGCCTCGACCGCGTCCCGACTGAAGGGAAATTTAGGCCGTGCCAAGACCTCGGCATATTCGGAAATAATTCGGGCGTCAAAACAGAGGTAAAGGGCCCTTGAGGAAACCATCCGGACAATTTCGCCTGGCGGGCCGTAGGGGGATAAAAGACCGGACACCAGCACATTGGTGTCGAGGACAACTTTCACCGGCGGGCTTTGCGGACAGCCGAGATTTCGGCGTTGATCTCTTTCAGTGACATGGAGGAAGTTCCCTTGGACAGGGACCGGCTTTGCATTCTTTCCACAGCCATCATGGCCCTGGCCTGGCGCAGGGCGGCCAATGAATCATCCATTGTCTCCTCCGAAACGGACGAGACCAGCGCAATGGGTTTGCCGTTGGAGGTTAAAAGAATATCTTTTTCATTGGCAAGGTCTTTCCAGACTTTTCCGGATTTGGAACGAAAATCCCTGACGGATACAAATTTCATAAATGCCTCCCTAAAACTGTGTACACATAGGGTATACAATTGACCTACGATTTTCAACGGGTCATTGGACAATCATAACCCCAGAGGCAGCCGCTTTTTCGGTGGCCAAAAGCGCCTGGGGAATATGCAGATGATCGTCGGCGATGAAAAGGCCGCCGGGGTGTCCTGATCCGCTTCGTCTTTCAGGTCATAGCGGTGAATTTCCAGCAACAGGCGTTTGGGGCATTGCAGGCCGGCAAGGTAACGGGATTTGGAGATGGTTTTAGGGGGCAAAAGAACCTCGGTTAACCACCATGCCGACCTTCCATAAAGCTTTTAACAGGGTGTTGAAAAACTATTTTCAACACCCTGTCGACAGCCATGGGTTGGAACGAGCCACTAAAAATATGGTTTTTATCTTTCGTGGCTCGTTCGTAAATATGAAAAATCCGTTTTTTGGATTTTTCAACAACCTGTTAAAGAGGTCGGTATAGTACCGATTTCCATAATAATTTTTATGGTAAATCGGCACAAGGGCACCATCCCCTCATCGGGGAACCGGGCACCAAGGAAGACCACAACAATGATTTTGGTTTAAACATTAAGTTAAAAGTAGTTAGAAATTTGAAAGGTTTGAAAGTCCCCAATGATTGCGCCCAGGATTTTCTATTTTTTGTAAACTTTGCTTCGATGGTCCACATAAAGGATGACCATGGATCGAACCGTTTCATCCATGGAATAAACCACACGCCAATCTCCAACCCTCAGTTTCCACTTACCTTTCAAGCCATAACTCAAGGGCTCCGGACTGGCAATTTCCATGTTTTGGGAAAGCCATTTAATCTTATCCAAAATTCTTTGGGCAACAGGTTTGTCCAGACGGGAGAGGTCTTGGATGGATTTGGGTGTGAATTCGACGTGAAACGGACTTACCACTTCAATCCGAGGCGGGAAGCGGCTGTTTTAGCCGACACAAGGTGATTTTTATCGACCCTTTCTAAGATGCGACGGCGGGCAACCGGGCTTAGATGGAGGCCCGCATCCGGGTCTCCCAATAACTCCAAGAGTTTTTGTTCGACCATTTCGGCCACCAGAGGTTTCATTTTTTGGGCGGCGAGTGTTTGAGCTTTTGTCATGGAACACCTTTCATCAAATATGAGCCAATTATACAAAGAGTCTTTGAAACATTCCATATTAGTGACTTTTAGTCATGTCCACTTCTTGAAACAAACGGCGGAAAGGCACATCCAAAGCCTGCGCGATCTTTTGAACAATTTTGACGGAAGCGTTGGCTTTATCCGAAAAGGATTCAATATAAGTAATCATGCGGGGAGCCACATCCGCGCGTTTAGCCATCTCGGCCTGACTCCAGCCCTTTTCCCCTCTGAGTTCCAGCATATTCCAGGCGAGACAGGCCAGCGGCTCGGGGTCTTTCAAGGCTTTATAGGCTTCGGGTTTTCTTTTCTTCAGTTCCTTCAGGTAATCCTCGTGGCTCATTCCCGAAGTGATGCTGTTTTTTCTCATCAAGTTCAAATCGGCTTCCCAATTCAAATTACCCTTTATTTGTCTCAGTGCCTTCACCGCATCGCCTTGATGGACCAGTCGCTCTGTCGGCTTGCGTTTTTTACGAGTTGAAAAGATTTCAGCGTTTATATCTTTGAGCGATAATTTCGATGCCCCTGTGGCTATTGAACGCGATTGGATTTTCTCTACAACTGCGGTTGCCCGAGAAGGGATTTTTTTCGATTTTTTAATTCTTCTTGGCATAGCAACCTCAGTTTTCCCGGTTGGTTTTCAAAAACTCATCGGGGGTGCAAACCGTAATTTCCGCTTTGGAAAAATCCCGGACATTTCGGGTTACCAGAATCGGAATATTCCCTTCCAAGGCCGTGTAATATTGAACCGCGTCCTCGAAGTCTTTAAATTCGGAAGCTAAAGCCAGATCGATCACCCGGCTGGTCACCGGAAGAACATGAACGAGAGGCCGGAGGGTCTGTAAATGGTGAATGGATTCCCGGCGTTGTTCTGTCTTTTGAAGGATATAAGCCAAATTGGTAAAGGTGAGCGAAGAGAGATAACCTTCCAAAGCCCCTTTTTCGATCAATGAAAAAAGAACCGCTGCCGAGTGGTAATGGGGTTCCCTGGCCAGCAAAAGATCAAGCGTGACATTGGTGTTTAAAAATACCTTCTTCATTTGTATTTCTTGCTCAAATAATCGCCGTAGTCCTTTTTGAAATCAAAATGCTTCGGCAGTTTGACTTTCCCCAACAGTTGTTTGACCACAGGGGTATAAGCCGCTGGTGTTTCATGGGCTTCCGAGGTTAAATTTTCAAAATAGGTTTCCACCAGATCCGAAAGAGTTCGGTTGTTTTTTTTCGCGTAAACTTTTACTTTACCGATCGTTTTCGAGTCGAGTTTCAAAGTCAATTTAGTATCCATATTGCCCCCTTAATCTATACGTATGATTACATTATCATTGTACGTCTATTTTCAATCTATCTTCAACATCTGGTCAATCGCCTTTTTCATTTGAACCGCTCTTTGGTGAAGATAATTATTCTTCTTATCCTCGATCAAAAACTGTAATTGCTGGTCCGACAGGGCTAGAAAATCAGCAACATCCCTATTCCCGCCTCTTTTCTGGAGGTAATTCGCTATGACCGGGCAATAGCCTAAGGGGCCTCGGGAATTGGGTGAATATTTCCAAGCCTTTAGTTTGGCCATTTCTTTTTGGATCAGAGGCTCCCAAAAACCGGGAAATTGATTCGAGGCTTCCTCGTACACCTTTTTCGTGTCATTCCATTTGAAAATATCCGAGGGGCGGTCGTATTTACTGTTCTTGTTTTCAAAGACCAATTCATTGGTCTCGTCGTGGTTCAGGTCCTCAAAATCGGGCGGCGAACCCGCGACACCCGAAGATGCGTCCAGGATTAGCTTAAAAGCCGTCCCATCCCACATGAAAAACTTATAGGCCCAGAAATCCGCGGAAGCAGCCCCGTCATAAACATAGCCAAAAACGGGCGGCAGGTCTTTGCGGATACGCCCCACCACGAACTCATTATTCTTCGACCAATATTGGATCGTCCCTAGTTGAAGTATCGTTTTCTTCACTGAGTCAAAAACAGAAATAGTGCACTCGTTGCCATCCGGCGCGGATAGATAAACCACCACCGGGGTGCCATTGTTGTAAAAATTTCCGGTGATCTGTTGGGTGGGCACCGGGGTTTGGGCCCACGCCTGAAAAGGCCCACAACCCAGGGCCATCAGGCAGAAGACGATTGAGGATTTAAGGGGGTGGTTTAACAGTGTTTTGAAAATGGCGAACGCACTATCGAATGTTGTGTTTTTTAATCAGGGTTTCTGTCGAAACCCAGCCGCCCTTTTTATCCGAGCGCTTCACCGATTGTTCGATAGATTTCGCTTCTTTATTCACACTAACAAAAACAGACTTACCATTTTTCATAACAGCGATAGGCAGGCCCAGGCGCCGGTGTTCTTTAATAACTCCAGCCACAGCCATCTTCAATGCCTTTTCGGCCCTTAACCCTTGCGGGGTGGGCGACATCCGTCGCTTTTTCATTCTGGGTTTTGGGGAAGCTTTCATTGAATTAGTGTTTGGCCGCCAGTTTTTGTAAGCGGGCTTTTTCGATAGATGCCATTAACTCTCCGGAATTTTCCTCACATTTTTTGTGAAAGCCTTCCCAGCCAAGTTTTTCAATTTCCTTGGATACTTTGCGTTTCCATGCTCTGACTTCTAAAAGACTTTTCGGTTCTTTGAACTTAACAGGACGAAAACTTTTTTTTCGCGCTTCGTTAATCTTTTTCATCGCCCAATACCTCCAACGGTGTTACTAATTCAACAGAAAAATTATAACCCTTTTCAATATTCAAGGCCATAACCCGTTTACGCCGGTTTACATTAGATAAATGCCGGAAATTCCAGCTTACCAGCGCGTCCATTTCGTAAATGGTTGAATAAGCTACATGTAAAGCATCGGCACGACTTCGTTTAGGCAACACGCCATGTTTTATATATTCATCCGCTAAAACCTGGATTTCTTTACGCGGTTCAAGTTTTTGAGGCGCGATTTCACCAAATAATTTCTGTATCGCGTTTTTTCTAAAATTGGGGGCCGCTTCAACCTCTTCCGTTACAGCTTCCGAATAAAATATCTCGTAAATGCCTAAACGAACCTTTTGGAAAAATTCCAATGTGTTGGCTTGATATTCCGGAGCATCGTCCGCAAAAACAAAATTCCAAACGGTTGTGTCCAGATAAAGTTTTAATTTTTGCACTCTATTTTCCTTTAATTTCAGTTTGCCCTGTTGGTTTTCAAAAACTCATCGGGGGTGCAAACGGTGATTTCCGCAAATATCATCTTTATTTATATTTTTTGCTTAGATAACCGCTGTATTCCTTCTTGAAATTAAAACGCTTTGGAAGTTTCACCTTTCCCAGCAGTTGTTTGACCATGGGGGTAAGAAGTGGGTGTTTCATTAAAGGTTTGGTTTCGCCTTTGGATTTTTTCTTTTTAAGCGGCATAACTGCCTCAGTTTTCCTGATTTGTTTTTAAAATATCATCCAGCGAAATAGTCAAATGCGGAACCGCTTTTCTGAGCGCTTTGTCCTCGGTGACACAGACCGTTTTGAGGTTTTGCGCCAAAGTCACAAATAACGCGTCGTAGCCGGTAATTTTATGCTTTAAGGCCAAATCCAAAGCTTTCCCCGCTTCAACCGATTCTTCCCGCAACTGGGACAAATGAAAAGAAGCTTCCCAGATGTCTTTAACGGGCTTAGGGGCCAGACTTTGATGGCGCGCGTATTTGAGCAAAACGTTCAAAAACTCAATACGCCAAAAAGAAGGCGCGACCCAATGGGGGTCTCGATCTAACAGCTGACGGACTTTTACGGTTTGGTCACCTTCAATGAGCAAGTAGGCGAGAATATTGGTGTCGACAACAATCACGCCATGCCTTCGCGCTTCCATTGATTAATCATCTTGTTCGTCAAAAGTTTCTTGCCCCGATAAGGGACGGGCAGTTCATGAACAGACGAAACACTTTGATTTTCGCTCAAACCCGCTTCCAAAAGATAAATCGCCTCGCCGTTCATGGAGCGATGGGCTTTTTGGGCTTCTTCTTTCAAACGGCGGTGCAGCTCCACCGGTACATCTTTGATGACTAATGTCGGCATAAGACCCTCCTTAACGAATTACCAAAATGGTAGCATTTTGGAAGTTAAAAGCAAGTGTTTTTCGGCACTTCATTTTCGGTCATGGGGCTTCTGGCGGGTTCAGCTTGTCCAGAATGCCTTTTTTGATTTCGCGGTTGTATTCCTCTATCCAATGGGCCTCATACTGAACCAGGGTGCCCCGCAAAACCTCTTCCACCACGGCATAACAGCCCCATTGAAAAGGCTTTCCTCTGAGCTCGGTGATGACGAAAACATACGTGGGTGTGCGAACCCGGCCCGGACCCGGTTCCGTCAGGGGGAAATTTTTAGAGTCATTGGGATCGCACCAAAACTGATGGGTTCTGACACCCCACGCGAAATTATTCTCAGATGACAGCCCCAGGCCGTTGGCGTACAGATTTCGATGAATGAATCGTATGAAATATTCCGACCCGCCCATCTTGATGACATCCGGGTCATATTCCATGCCCCTGACCTTGTTGGGATCGACCCACCTACCACCCACCCCTTCGATATCGGCCCTGACCAGCGGGCTGCCGCCTTCCTTGAACCTTTCCATGAAAGGGTTGGTGCCACCCTTGGACTTTTTCTTAGCCATAGATCCCTGTCTCCCTGTAAGGATTACAACGTGAATGGTGAAACACCAGCTTTGGGTGCTAATTTTAGCTTCCCGACGACGCAAAAAACCTTAAAAACAATTTGAAAAATTTACGGGTTCCCTCTTGACCGAAAAGCCACCCAGCTTTTACAATTTCCCCGATTTTGGGGATGGGTATACCGGGTTTCCCACCGGCAGGTGCCCGGTTTGTTACCGGCAGGGTCGGTTTTTCCCACCGGCATAGGGCATTTTGCTTACCGGCACCCCCCTATTTTCACCGCTGAAAATAGAAATCGCTTACCGGCAGGGTCTACTTGACTTACCGGCATAATTTATTCGCTTACCGGCATAGGCGGCTCTAACCACCGGCATGCCCAACTTTACTTATCGGCACCCCCACCTGAGGACAGGTTTGCCGGTATCAATGGAGCGCTTATGACTTTTAAACCCGAATCTCTTCTCTGGCCTGACCAGCTAATGACGCTTCAAAGCCTGTCAACGGCTACCCGAGCCAAACAAAAAGAAGCCCTCGACCTTGGCGATTCTCAACTAACCAGTCTCAAGGCAATCAATGTCTGCTTTGACGCTAAAGCTGTCCAAAAGGTACGCTTAGCCGCTCAAAACGACCCGCCCTATATTCTGTCTTTCTCCAATGCGGAGGCTTTGACCGGCCTTAAAAGCAAAGCCAAACCCGACGAACTTCACGGGTTGGTTCATACGGCTTTGGACATAGTTTTGGCCCAAAAGCTGGCCACCAAAGACATCAAAAACCTGGTGGAATGGATGGTGAAAGACAACCCTGCCGAAACCTTTAACCCATCAGAAACTAAGACGGATAAACGGACAGCCGAAAGCCAATCCAAGGCGGGCACTTTATCGAGCGAGCTTAAAAAAATAATGGAAGTGGCCGTGAAGGCCGACGCGGAAATAAACAAGGGCGACGGCCAAACCGCCGCGCAGGACGAGTTAAAAACCCTCGTTGAAAAAATGATTGAGGAAGCCAAAAAGAAGGGGGATTCCGGCAAAAAGGAAAAAGAGAAGAAAAAATCAAAGTCCGCGTCCGGCAACCCATCCGATTGGTTCTGGGAAATGCTGCTCGGCGTTAAGTTTGTCAGCCAGTTACGGTCCAGAGCCAAAAAGGGCGAACTGACTATCACCGATAAGGTCTTGGTCCTCCTCTATTTCGTGTTTTATAAACCTTTCGAATTGCTTATCAAATTCCTGGGAAAATTGTTCAAAGGAATGGCCAAAGACTTTGGGCACTGGCTGAAACATACCCTCGGCAAAACCTTTTCGCAAATCATCCAATGGGCGGTCCCCCTGATCATCATTGGCGTCCTCATCTGGGGTGCCGGAAAGGTGTATCAGTTCGTCGTGGCAAACCCCCTGCATTGGATTGAATCGCAAGTGAAGTCGGGCTTCCATGCCGATTCCCATAATGAATCGGCACAATCAAGCCCCGTGTCTCAGCTTGTAGCTTCGACACAGATGTCATCCCCTCAAAAATCGTCGGGGACTTCGACCTCTTCGAGGTCTCAGCGTGCCTCTGTATCAATTGTTACCTATCAGCCTTCTATTCCCTTCCAGCCGACTGCCGAGGACTCCACCATTCTCGAATACGAGATCGACGCGATTGAGCCGAAGAGTCATGTGAAAGACTATTCCGTTACACCGGACGAAGGCATCCCGGGCGACGTGGCCGTCAGCCGTGTACGGGATCTGGCCGACCCGGATAAATACACCATGAAGATCGGCAAAGACAAGCAAACCCTTTTATCGGCAAACGTCACCACCACCGGCATAACCATCAACTATAAAAGCGCTGACGTTTTCAACGGTTTGACGGGCGGCGGTGGCGGCCAATGGAATGTTCTTTGGGAAGATTTCAAAGCGATCCATGTGAGCGAAATTGTTTCCGAAACCTCCCCTCAAAAGCCGGGGATTTCGTCCCCTACGGGGACTCAAAATGCGTCTATAACTTATCAATGTTCAGTCATCGCCGAGGGAGCCAAAATCCCCTTTACCCTTCAATGCGCCACCACGGCCAACCTTCAGCATCTGGTTTCCGCGCTGGAATACTTTATCCGCAATTCCCGTCTGGGCCACGACGCCCAACCGGGGGGCCTGCCCTACCCCACTCAGGGCTTAAGGCTGAATAACGACTGTGTGGTGGACAAGCTTTGGGCCCAAAGCCCCGCCGACAAAGCGGGCGTGCAATTGGGCGATTATCTTTGGAGTGTTGGAACTATCACGGCCGAAAGACAAGAAAAGAAAGATTTGGAAGCGGGTCTACAAACACTGCCGGTTACTTTATTTGCGGCTTCCCCCGCGGAATGGGCCAAAGCCCTCACCGCCGCCCGCGCGCCGGGCCAATCCCTCGGCTTCCGTCCCAAGCTGAGGAAAGTTGCATTAACAGCTAATTAAGCCATAATTGACAATAGGTCATATATGACCTATTATTGATTTAATGATTTGATACAGCTTTTCGATAAAACGATTGGTACTGGAGCCAATAAGGCCCGCTCAATGCAATACAAACCATCTAAATAGCTTGATAAGTTTTGCGACACAGCGATGGACGCAGATGAGTGGGAAGCTTATGTACTTCATTACGAAAGACTAGTTAGAGAGCAAAATCACAACGGACATTTTTCATTTTTGATAAATGGAGAAAAAAGAACCCTGAAGATTGAGTTCTTTATGTCCAAAAAGTTGAACACATTGTTCGGAATCATTGGCCATATTGTTCGGCCAGGAGAGCCGCGTAAGATTGCGGCGGACGCGTTGAAGGTTTATTTGGTTGCCATCAAAGAAGCGGAGGAGGCGGAATGAAAACAGTAACAAAAAGCAAGAAACTGAACGACCTTTTCATTTCTGAAAAAGAACATCTTGAAAACATTAAGCGTAAACGGCCTGATTTATTCAAGCTTTTGGACAATCCGACGCCAAAGGCCCGGTTAGCCGCTAACATTTATTTGCTCCGCGCTTCCCTTCACCTGACCCAAAAGGAAATCTCGGACAAAGCCCATGTGGGTTTAAAAACATTTCAACGCATAGAAGAAGCTCAGCCAGTCTCAAACCCCACCATGGAAGTCATTGAAGCTATCGCCAAAGCTTTAAAGGTAGATATTCAAAAGCTTTATCAACCGGTCGCGTCTCTTTGATGGTCTTTAAAATCGGCGCCGCAGGGAAATTTACCGGTAACCGTAAATAAAATAAACACTGTTAAATCCGTGATGGAAGCGCTTTTAAGGGTTGACCCGCTCCCTTTTTCCCATAAAGTACTAAAATCTATTCGTCGGTGGTCCTCCCCTCTTTTTGCCGGTTAAAGCGTTTTTTAACCCCGCACTCTCTATATATACAGTCCTCCGTCTATTTCTTGAATCATTCGTAGCACGAAAGAGGAAAAAGTGAATCTGATTTTCGGACGCCTCGCCAAACTGTTTTTCATCCCCCTGGCTTTTTTCCTTTTCTTCCTCTCTCAAATTCCGGCCTGGGCCCAAGCCAATTACATCCTCACCAGCACCTCGGGCGACACGACGACGGCAGGCGATCTGGGTCATACCTTGGTATTCGTCGCGGCGGATGGACCCAACGCCAATGACAACATTGGTTTTTCGCCCTCCGCTTTTAACACCAATGAGACCATCACCCTCACGGCCAGCTACCCCGCGATCACCCTCAATTCAAGCGGCAGCCTGATCATAGGGGGCAACCTCTACCCTTTGACACTTGATGGGACCGGGCTTACGGTTTTTAATTTTAGCGGCGGCGGAACCTTAAACACTTCCAACCTGATCATCGCCGGAAACGTCATCCTCGGTGCCAACAGCACCTGGGCGGGCTCGAATACCGCCAATGGCCTCAACCTGAGCCTGGGATCCAACAGCACGGTGAGCGCCAGCCAGGTTTTGGCGGGAGGAGGGCTGAATGTGACGACTTCCGGCAGCGGCTCCATCACCGGACAGATCACAGGAACGGGCGCATTAAGTACGGCGGGCACGGGCACTTTAACTTTGAGCGGAACGAATACCTATTCCGGCGGCACGAATATCAACGCGGGTACTTTGAGTGTTTCCAGCGACTCGAACCTGGGCAATTCCACGGGCGGTCTTACGTTTCAAGACGGAACATTACAGACCTCCGGAATTTTCTCCTCAGCCCGGAATATTCAAATCGGCACGGGCGGCGGCACCATTGGCAGCACGGGCAGCGTGATGCTGACCGGAACCATCAGTGATACGGGCGGAAGCCCCGGCACCTTAACCCTCAGCGGGGGCCAGTTTACGCTGGCTAATCCCAGCCAGACTAATACCTATAGCGGCGGCACGAGTATTTATAATTCCACGGTCAACGTGGATAAGGACGGTGAATTTGGCAATTCGGCCGGAAACTTATTTTTGAATAACGCGACTTTAAATCTGGGCGCGTCGTTTGATACATCGTCACGGGTTATTTTTCTTGAGACAGGGGGCGGAACCTTTAATTTAACCAGCGCCAACCAATCCGTGACTTTGTCCGGGATCATCCTCGACGATACCGGATCACTGGGTTCTTTGAATTTAACCAGTTCAACTCACTCGGGCACGGTCTACTTGACTAACATTAATAACGGTTACGGGGGTGGCACGTCGGTAGGCACCGGGGTGACGCTGGTGTCCTCGACCGGTTCTGATTTGGGCGTCTCCAGTAGCACTCTCTTATTGAGCGGTGGAACTTTAGAGACCAGCGGTTCCATCGGCGCTCGTCCGATTATTCTCCAAGGGACCGGGACGATTGATTTAGTGGGGGGAATCAATATCGGAATATCCGGCGACATCCAGGGCGGGGGGACATTAAACCTGGCCGGCTCCGGTACTCTGAGAATGAGCACCGACGGCTTTGGAAGCCTCTATTCGGGCGGAACGGTGGTGAACAGCGGCGTTACCGTGGACATTGACCTCGCAACCGCGTTGGGAACGGGGGGCGTGACTTTGTCGGGCGGAACTTTTCAAACGACGACTGATTTAACGTTCGGAAACCAGATTGTCCTGACGACCGCCAGTGACATTGATGTGGAAAACACCAAAACCATTTTGTCGAACGCGCCGACCTCCTCCAGCACGGTGACCATCTCGGGGAATGGGATTTTATCCCTGGCCGGCACGACCATGTACACCGGCAATACGGTGCTCAGCGGCGGCACCCTGGACTTTGCCCAGACCGCCAACTTGACCTATAACGGCGTCATTTCGGGCACGGGCGGCATTAGCTTGAGCCTCCCCTCAGCCGATACTTTGACCCTGGGCGGCACCAACACCTATAGCGGCGGCACTGTGGTTTCGTCGGGAACTTTACAGGGCAACACCACTTCCCTGCAGGGGAACATTTTGGATAACAGTTCGGTGGTTTTTAACCAGAGCGGGAGCGGTACTTACGCTGGTAATCTTTCGGGCGTGGGAAGCTTAACCCAGTCGGGTGCGGGCACCCTGATCCTGACCGGCAGCAACAGTTATAGCGGCGGAACCAACATTACCGCCGGAACGATCGCCTTAGGCGTCAACAACGCCTTGGCCACCGGCACTAGCCTTTCCGACAGCGGCACCCTGAACTTGAACGGCTTTAACCAATCGTTAAGTTCCATAACCGGTTCGGGCGTCATCACCAATTCTTCCGGCACCGCGGGCACCCTGACCGTGAACAACTCGGGAACCGATACTTTCGCGGGAAGCCTGACCGGCAATCTGGCTCTGTACGTGTCCAGCACGGGCACCCTGAACCTGTCGGGCAACAATAGCTATACGGGACCCACGACGCTCTTCAGCGGCAATTTGAACGCCCTGAGCAACAACACGCTGGGAACGGGCATCGTGAACTTGGACGGGGGAACTTTTAACGGCGGCGTCAACACCACGATTTCGAACATCATCAACGTGGGCGGTCCTAATGTTTTCATCCTCGGCAATTCGGGTTTAAACCTGAGCGGCGAAATCGCGCTGGGAAATAATAACCTGATCTTCGGCGCCACCGCGGCCGGCGGAGGGCAGGTGGTTTCGGGCGCCACCACCTTTTCGGGACAGATTTTTGGAGGCGGAAGCCTGCAGATGGAAGCGAACACCACAGCCACCCTGGTGCTGACCGCCAACAACGGTATCGGGAGCATCCAGATGTTCGGCGGAACCCTGCAAGTGGGATACGCGACCGCCCTGGGAACGGCGGCGATAACCATCGGGAACGGCGCGACCCTGCAGTCCGGCGTGAGCGGTTTGGATCTCTTCAACTCTATGGACCTGACAGGATCGGCTAACTACGACACCAACGGATTTAATGCCACTCTGGAGGACCCGATCACGGGCCCCTTCGGTTCACTAACCAAATTAGGATCGGGAACTTTGACCCTGGCCTATGCCAACACTTACGGTGAGGGAACGACGGTGGCCGCCGGCACCCTGAACCTGGGAAGCAACAGCGCCCTGGGCACGGGCGGACTGGTTCTGGAGAACGGTACTACCCTGCAGGCGGGCACAAGGAGTCTGGTAACAGCCAACGCGGTGACCCTGTACGGCTCGGACACTTACGACGCCAACGGATTTGATTCCACCCTGTCGGGCAACATTACCGGAACAGGCGGGTTTACGGTGACGGATAGTACTTTGAGCGGCGGGATACTGACTTTGACAGGCACCAATACTTACAGCGGCGGAACGACGGTGGAAAACTCCGCCACCCTGAGTCTCCAAAGCGGCCAGAATATCGGCAGCAACGGCCTGTTTCTGAACGGGGGAACCTTGCAGGCCAGTGCACTCGGAACCGGGCTTTCCCTGTCTCAAGCGGTAACGCTCGGCTCCAATGGCGGGGGCTTTGACGCGAATGGATTGAACTCCACCCTGGCTGGTGTCATTAGCGGATCGGGCGGGTTTACGGTTGCGGACAGCGCGGGCGGCGGAATCCTGACTTTGACGCGGGCCAACACCTATCTGGGAGGTACGACGATTAATACGGGAACACTGAGTGTGAGCAGCGACGCGAATTTGGGCGATGCGAGCGGCTCGGTGGCGATTAACAACGGGATTTTACAGCTGACCTCTGGCGTTACCTCTTCCCGCGATATTGATTTGGTTTCGGGTTCTGACGCGATTGATCCCTTGAGCGGGACGAGCACCCTGAACGGCCAGATTACCGGAACGGGTCAATTGATCGTCACTGGTTCGGGAACATTGGTTTTAACCAATGGTACGAATAATTACACGGGAGACACCTTCCTTCACACGGGCACGCTGAGCCTCGACAGCGGCGCGGAACTGGGCGGCTCCGTGCTGGCCTTTAATGGCGGAATTTTGGACTTAACCGGCAATGCGGCGGTGACGCAGGATATTCATCTCATCGGCGGCGGCACGGTGGATACGGCTAGCGGCACGACTTCCACTTTATCCGGTACGATTTCTGGATCCTATTTATTCACGAAAACCGGAACAGGCACCTTAATTTTAACGGGGACAAACACCAGTCCGGACGACATGGCGATTGATGGCGGTACTCTGGTGGCGGCCAATAGCAATGCCTTGGGAGCGACTAATGTGACGGTCAACGCGGGCGGTACTTTGAGCGTCAGCGGGCCACGGACGGTGACCATCGGCGGAAACTACACGCAGGCGCCGGGCGGCACTTTGCAATTAGGTTTGGGCGGCGCGACCTTGGGACTTTATGACACGTTGAATATCACGGGCACCGCCACTCTGGGCGGCACTTTAAAATTGGTGCCTTACAGCGGATATCAAATTCATGACACCGATACTTTTACGTTACTGACCGCCAGCTCGATTACGGGAAATTTCAGCACCGTGACGGATGGATTGGGCGGCGACGCGGTTTCGTTAGTTTATGGTTTGGGATCTGTAACGGCGGACGCGGTGGTGGTGAGTTTGGCGCCGAGCGCGCCGAGTTTTACGGCTTTGGGAAAAACCTCGAATCAAAAATCGGTGGGCGAGGCTTTGGATAACATCGCCACGAACACGCCGAACAATAATTTGATCACTTATTTAAATACTTTGCCGAACAGTTCTTTCCCCGGGGTTGAGGACCAGATGTCCGCTTCGAATTTGACGCCGATGTTCAAGATGAATTTTTCCAACGCACAGGCGGAAGCAGAACTGGTGGGCCAGCACTTGAGCGGAATATTGAACAGTTTGGTTAGTTCGGATACGGCCTGGAATCAAGGGCCAGACGGCCCGATGTTCGCGGGCGATATGCCGGCGTCGCAGGAAGCGCAGATCGCGCAAACGGTTTCCCAGCCTGAACGCTGGAGCGGTTTTGTCAGCGGCATGACGAGCTTTGGAACGGTGGCCTCCGACGGCAACGGCGCGGGTTATCAATTTTCCACCGGCGGCACCACCGCCGGCGCGGATTACCGTTTGGAGAAAAATTTAACCGCGGGACTGATGATCGGCTATGACCAATCGGGCACCAGCCAATCCACCGGAACCGTGAATGTTTCCGGCGGACAGCTGGGCCTCTACGCGGGCTGGTGGACGGCGGATTGGATACTTACACCACCCTGCGCCAGGGTTTGGGCGGCAACGCCAACGGAAACACTTCGGGCACCCAGTTCACAGTCTTATTGAACGCGGGTTATGACATGACCCTGGATGATTATCAGGTGAGTCCTTTTGGTTCGGGCCAGTTGACCCAGGTGAATGTGACCGGCTTTACGGAGACCGGTTCCTTTTCGCCATTAACCTTTGGCAATCAGGGCGAGGCTTATGTGAGCAGCGACCTGGGAGTTAAGGTGAGCCGTCACCCGACGCTGAAATGGGGCATCCGGTGGTCGCCCTATTTAAGCGTGGCCTGGGAGCATGTTTACCAGGGCAGTAATGACAGCCTGAGCGCTAATTTTGGATCGGGCAACAACTTCACCGTCGCGGGTTCGGCCACAGGCACGGACGGCGCGGTTTTGGGCGCCGGCTTTACCGCCCAATTTGACAAAAACCTGAACCTCTACGCTTCCTACCAGGGCAAAGCGGGCCTGACCAACTATACGGATAACAATGTTTCCGGCGGGATCAATCTTGGTTTTTAACCGATAGACGCGTTGTCCGTACTCACTAGCAAAGGATTTTTCTGATAAGTACTTTGAAGATCATCCTGGGCGCGCTGGCCGCCATTATCTCTATTTGTTCGGTCATCTATTATTTGACGCTGTACCCGGCGCCCTTAACTTTGGCCGACCCGATCGGGCCCACACCCACCGCCACAGCCATTGTCCCTTTGGTCACAGTCACACCTGAAATCATTTCAAGCAATCCGGTCAAAGAAGAGTCTGCCCGCCGAATCACTGCTAAGCAGGGACAAACAAACCGGGTTCAGCGGCTGCCGTCTCGAACCAACCCGCTGTCCCGGCAGAAATGGCCTCTTGGCAAACCCAAGGCCTCCCCGAGGGTCATCAAACCTAAGGCCACACCGGTCAAGTAACCCCGACAGACCCATACAAAATAATTATTTTATAACCGGGCGGCACGCCTCATCCTTCAGCGCCACGGAAAACGATTTCAAAAATTATCTTAAAACCGCCGGTCACTCACAGAAACAAAATGACAAAATTGTCTCACGCGCGTGATTACAAAATTGTATATGGAGTAAAAAAATAAAAGCGGAATCACACCAAAAAAAGAATCATAAATTTACAGGAGGGGTCTTGACTCAAAATACATCTGCTATTCAAAATCAGTAATGCTTTTGTTGTTCAACTTAGTGGCATTTTTTTAAAGGAGTATTTATTTATGAAAACATTTCGATCCAGTTTCTCCCAACCGCTGTTAGCTGAAACCCCAAACACTTTTCACCCCAACGTCTTTTTCCCTCCGGCTTCCCGCCCACTTCATCCGTGGGACGGCATCTTCGATTTATTACCGGAAGGCCTCCGCAAATTTTTACCCGGACAGAAGGCCCCGCCCAAACAGGAAGACAAGAAAGGGCAGGCCGGTGAGAAAAGGACCGGGCGGAGAATGAAGATTCAAGTGGAGGTTCTGGCCTATCCTTTGAAGCCCAACGCCTCCGACATCCCCCTGCGCGGCGACCTGAAAAATCTGTGCCCCAACGGGGTTTGCGTTGAATTCTTGAAGGTGATAGACGAGAACCACCTGTTTCTGCTGGATTTTAAACTATCGGAAGAAAAACCCGTCCGCCGTCCGGCCCGGGTTGTCTGGTCCCGGAACCGGTTGAGCGGTTTTGAATTGCTCAACGCCTATGACGCGCGCGAAATCCTGAAAGAAACCAAATTCGCCTGAGCCTTTGTCCTGTTTCGATCAAAAAGTTTATCTACCCGATTCCCCGGGTTAGTTTTTTTTCTTAACCGTTTTGTTTTTTACTTTGAACAAGAATTGTTTGGCCGGAGTGCCCTTCGGGTCCCTGCCCCCCGCCTCAATGTCCTGCGCCCCGCCGTCATAGAAACCATGCCCCAGAATTTTTTGGGCGGCCGGTTGAATGGCCTCAATAAACTTCTGCCATTGGGGGTCCCGGGCCCTGAGTGAATTGAAAATAGCGGAATCCACCGCGCCCCGGATAAAGGTCGACAGATCTCTAACGCCCAGCTTTTGGGCCATTTCTTTCCAGTGCTTTTCCTGGCTGGGCTTGACGCGGAAATTGACGGGAACGGTCTTTTGCTCCTCAATTTGAATCGCGGAAAACAGCGGCATTTTATGAAGAACGGCTTTGGACATAGGGCGGCTCCTTTGCCTCTTTTGTATTACATATTGTAATACTCAGTGTATTGCGGGTCAAGCGGCGGGCTTATCCATGCATAAACCCGCGCGCGGTTCTTCGACCGCCTTCCCATCGCCGCGTCTTTTACCCGTTCCGCCGCGTTTTAAGTTCAACCACGATTTTCAGACGTTAACGGCCCTTGCGGACAACACCGAACCCTCAAGCGGCAAAAGGGGCCGATCCGCTTCTTCGGCGCGGGCCGTCACAAACTGTTTCATATGCTTTCGGGACTCAATCAGATTCTTACGGATTAAAGCCAATTGGTCCGTCAGTTCCCTTTCCTCGTCAAAAATCTCAATACCTCTTTCAAGTTGTTTGATCATTTCCTCCCGTAACGCCGATTCCTTTTGAAGAATGATCCCAATTTCTCTTTCCGAATCCGTGTCCGGCAACGCCACCAGAACCGTCGATCCCATCCTTTCGCTCAATGCCGTCCGGAGCGTCCGGTAATCCCGCTGGGCCTGGTGTAAAAACCACCAAATGGCTTCGATGGACTTCCCCTCGCCGGGAAAGGAAATAGCCGCCAGGTTCAAAACACGCCGGTGCGCGATTTCCATAATCTGGAAAATGACCGCCGTGCGCCGCAGTTGAACCTTGCTGATATGAGATTTGGAGAACATCAGCTTTCGGACATCCCCAAAACTTTTTCCGCACTCCTCCAAAAGAACACGGTTAGCCTGGCTGCCGCTCGGACTCAGTCTGAGCGAATGGGCGGCCAGATACCGGGCTCCCTCCTCCAACTTCCCCGCGGTTTCCATCAATTGATAAAACAAAAAGTAAAAATTCATTTCCTTACCTCCAAATTTGTTCTTATAAATCTCTTAAACTTTCCTTCAGGTAAAAATTCCCGGTTGCTCTCATCCAGCAGAAAACAATCCGCGCAGTCTTGAATATGCGCGGACAGGCTTTCACGCTCTTGCGGCGAAAAATGGCCGAGAAGATATTCTTCGTACTTTTGAGCCACATCATGGCATTGCATCGAATTCTCCTTTTAAAAGCTTTGAGGTGTTCCAACCCCCTTTTCGAAAAAACCGAACCGGGGTTGGAAACCTCACATTCCTACTGGTTTTGGGCGATAAAACGGCCAACCCTGGAATTGCGGATATAATCCACGGCCTCTTCCTCGTCCTCGCCGTGAAGATTGACTTCCACCTTCGCTAATTCGGGGTGGATGACCGAAATGACTTCCAGCATCTTTTTTCCATCGATCGAGATTTCTCCATTATGGATGCTCACCCGGCAGTGAAACTGACGGACGATGAGAAGCAAGTCGGTTAACGCCCAGGGCGGGAGCCCCGAAATGTTTTCTAATAAAATTTTGACTGACATTTGTTTTCTCCTGTTTTAAGTGAAAAATAAAAAGCGAATAAATAAAAGGGATTGGGTGAAGCGACCGATACGCGTCGCGGAACGGACAAAACGAGGAAAGGAATCAGATACGAAGCGGAATGAACCCGGCTGAAGAACACAACTTTTCGTTAAAAACGGCGGGAGCCGTTTTTACGGATGTTTGGGAAACGAAACGGATTTTCGGAAAATCGTGAGAAACATAATTTTTCGATTTGGGTTCTACGTTTTCACGGACGCTTTCCAGCGCTTGACTGTTGAGCTGGTGCAAAAAGGTCTGCCCATAGGACCGGCGGACCGAACGGCTGACCGAGCCGTTCGCGTTCGAATAAAACCCCTGAGCGGGGACAAAAACCGCCGCCAACCTCTGGAAAGCCATGGGACAAAGCGTCATCATCAGCAAAATGACCAGTAAATTCCGGCGCAGATGGTTAAATTTCAACATCGTTTAACCCTCCCTTTCTTACTGAACAGGCTGGCCTTTGTCGTCAAAAAGATCAAACGACCCGTCCGCCAAAACCACCGCAATTTGCGGGGATTTTCCATTCCGCGGATTTGAAAATTTGACATCTTGAACTCCCGACGACAAATAAACCGGTTTGAAAGCCGGCGGGTTACTCTGATCAAACAGGAAAGCATCCTTGTCAGCCCCTGTCACCTTAACCTGTCTGGTTCCATCACCGCTGACGTAAACGCCCTGAAGGGGACTATTATTGGCTTGTTCGCCAGCCGGTGCGGAAGCCTGCGAATCATCCGCTGGCACATAATCACCGTTGTTGTAAACAGATGTTTGATTCACGTCATAAGGATTTTGGTACCACCAGTTATTATTATCCCAATAGTCCCAGCAAGCGTTGGCCTGGTCATACCACCACCAGTTGTCGCCGTAATAACAGCTCCAAAAACAGAAACCTCCGTCGTAACAGCCGTACCAGTTGCATCCATAGCCGTCCCGGTAATGGCAGTAATTGAAGCCATTGCCGTTATGCCAGTAATAGCGTCCGGCGACATTTTCAGTGCGGTTGAAGCCGTTGACCTGGGATCTGAAGGAACGGTTATTGGCGAAATTGGCCATGTGACTTTGGACAAAGGCTGAGTTGCTTCTCGGCGTCACCACGTTCGCGTGGATCGCGGACCCGTTGGAAGCTGTCCTCGGGTAAACCAACGCGGAGGATTTTTCGGCCATATTCGGCATTTGCGTATTCAGAACCGAATGAGGCATGGTTTTTACGCCCATCGTTTGTAAATGGGACGGAACCACCGAACTGGCCACATAACGGCTGGGATTGCCGCCGAGATGAGAATAATTATTGTAGCTCGAGGAAAAATTACGGTTCGATAAGGAATATCCATAACCGCGGTTAAAATTATTTTGACCGCGGCTTAAGGAATAAGACCGCCGTGAACCCCAATAGGAAGAACCTAAACTTCTTGTTCCATAACCGCCGGATCTACCATTGCTGGAACGGGCGCTATAGCCGCCGGAATTTCCGCCCCGGCTTGACGAGCTATTACTTGAGTGTGAATCGCCACCGTCGAAACCGCCTCCACCACCCCGGCTTTCCCCGCCGGTACTGCCGCCACCGCTAAAACCTCCTCCACCGCCTCGTGCTTCTGAAAAAACTATCGAAACCGGAAAAAGTGAAAAAATGAACAATAAGATCATTAAACGTTTCATCGCATCCTCCATTCAACCAGGCCGGTGAAAAAAAGTTCTGTTCGCCCTATAAACAGAACCAACCTATCAAAACGAGATACCTGTGTTTCATTGCTCCTTGCGCCTTTTATTTAGTTCTATAAGCTTGGACGCGCGGCCTGCCTTGTATAGGCTTCGATTTCAAACCCTCAATGCCATTCTTTCTGTAAAAGGCATTCCAACGCCTCACACTGCGTCGGTCTACGCCGACCTTTTTGGCCACATCCACCGGCATCATTCCCGTTTGAAGCATTCCGATCGCCCTGACACGGCGTCGTTCTAACCTGTTCTGACTTCCCTTGGGTCTCATGATTTCCCTCCCCTTACTGAGCCCGCAGGGTCTGGCCGTTCAAAAAGGCTTTCGACCCCAGGGCTAAAAGCAGATTGGTTTTCACTTCCGCGATTTGGGTATCCACATAAACCATGTCCTTCAGGGCCTGCTGTAAATCCGCCAGGGGGCCCAGGAAAGACAGATACCGCTGTTTGGCGGTTTCCACACCCTTTTTTGCGTTGTCTTGTTCGGGGATCAAAGTCGCCAGGTCCCCGCGGTCAGTTGAGATTTCATCGTCATACTGGGCGTTCAAATCCGCCAGGGTCAGCCTGGCCGAGACCAGCTCGTTGGCTTTGGCGTCTTCCTCGTCCCTTGCCCTTTTTTCTTCGGCATCGATACGGAAACCCTCAAAGATCGGCATGCGGATTCCCACGAAAATGGAATAGTCCTGGGAGTCGGGCAGACTGGGGTCGCCCAGATAGCCCGCGCTGCCGGCCACTTCCAGCTTGGGTAAATTTTCCGCCGAATATTTTCCTACCGTCTCGGACGCGGCCTTTTGCTCATAGTCCGCCCTCAAAACCAGGGGACTGTTCCCGCCCGTTTCCAGGCCTTTTAAGCCGTCTTCCGAAAGATCCGCCGGCGCGGGACAGGAGATAGTTTGGGGATTCATACCGGTCAGCAAACCCAGACGGGTCAGGGCGGTCTGGTACTTGGTGTTGAAATCCGCCGCGTCCAGATCGGCGTTTTTCAGCTGGTCGTCGATGAGGATTTTTGCCACTTCGGAATATTGTCCGTTGCGCACGAACCGGTCCACCGTGTCCCGGACCCCCTGCAGCTCGCCCACCATCTTCTGCCAGGCTTCCGCCTCGCCGCGGTAGCGCGCGCCCGCCAGATAAACGCTCAGGGCCTGCTGGTCCACCAGGACTCTTTCAAACTTCGCGGCTTCCCGGCTGGCGTCATAGGTGAAATGGGCCGCCGACACGTCATGCCAGAGGGAAAAATCAACCAGATCCCATTTGGAAAAAGCGCCCACCGCCGGCCCCGTGCGGTAAAGGGACGTGATGAGCCCCGACATACCGTCGGCACCGGAGGCGGAGCCGGGATATTTGCTGTCCATGGCCGCGATATCCAGTGTGGGGAAAAAGCCCGCTTCGGCGATGGTGGAATTTTGCATCGCTTCATTTTCTCGGTCCATCGCCGCCTTAAGATCGGGACTGGCGTCTTCCGCCATTTTCAAAGCCTGTTGAAGCCCCAACTCGTAGGTTTGAGCGAAACTCCTCAAGGGCCAAGCTGTCACTGCCAGCAAAATAAAAATACCAATGAAATGATGAACCAAAATTTTATTTCTCACGAACATCCTCCTTAATGTAATGGGCGCTATGAGGATCCAATGGATCCAGTGAAGCCGTATAAATTGGCTTGTTTTTATGAACAATGGCGTAAATCACCGGCATGATCAGAAGCGTGGTAATGGTGGAACCCATGAGCCCTCCAATCACCGCCCTGGCCAAAGGCGCTGTCTGTTGGCCGCTTTCGCTTAATCCCATGGCCATGGGAATCATGCCCACGATCATGGCGATAGCCGTCATCAGCACCGGCCTTAACCGGCTCTGGGCGCCGTAAACCGCGGCTTCCCAGGAATGTTTGCCAGAGAGTCTGGTTAAATCGGCGAAAGTGACTAACAAAATGGAATTCGAGACCGACACCCCCACCGCCATAATGGATCCCATAAAAGATTCGACGTTCAAAGTCGATCCCGTGAGATAAAGAGCCGTCAACGCGCCGCAAAGAACCGCCGGCACGTTGGAAATGACGATAAAGGCTATCGGCACGGATTCAAAGGTTCCCGACAAGAGCAATAGCATGACCACCACCGCGAAAATCAGACCGGCGACAAGACCCTCCGTCATCTGCTTGAGCGTGGCCATTTCACCCCGCACGTTCACCAGAAGACCCTTCGGCATGGTCTGACGGATGGGGGCGAGAATCTTTTCAATTAATCCAGTGGCGTGGCCAAGGTCCATGCCGTATAAATTGCCCGTTACGGTCGCCATTCGCGCGAGATTATAACGATCAAACTCGGCCACTTCGGTGCCGGGCTTTACCTGCGCGAAGTCTTTCAGGGGAAGCGCCCCCTCATTGACCGGAATGGGAACCCTTTTCAAATCCTCTATTGACTGGATATCCCTGGAGGGTACCTCCACCTGGACTTGATAATTCACGCCGTCCTTAGGGTCTTCCCAGTAATTCAAAAGCGTAAACCGGCTTGAAGAGGTCACTGGAACCAGCGCCCTGCCAATGTCCGTCACATGCGCGCCTTTGAGTCCCGCTTTTTCCCGGTCCACATCCACATCCAGCGTGGGATATTCAAAGGGCTGTCCAAATTGCAAATCCCGGACCGCCGGAAGCGCGGCTAGGGCCGATTTGATTTGGGTCGCGACCTGCCGGTCCTGATCCAGGTTTTGGCCGTTCACATCCACCTCAATCTGGGTGGGTGCGCCCTCACTCATGACCTTATCCACCATTCCGCTTGCCTCAAAAGAAAACTCCACATCCGGCAGTTCTTTTTGAAATACCGCCCTGAGTTTCTCTTGAAGTTTGGTCGTGGAAACTTTGGCGTCCTTCTTAAAGGCGACTTGAAGAACCGCCTCCTGAGGACCGGCCGTCCAAAGAAAAATAGTATTGATAGCGTATTGGGTCGGCTGGGTGCCCACATAAGCTAAAGTGGTATCCACACTTCCCGGCCCCGCCGTTTGCTTGATCAGATCAATGGTCTTGAGAAGTATTTGCTCCGTTTTATCAATATAGGTGCCGGGCCGGGCTCGAATCCTGATCTGAAGCTCGCCGCTTTCCACTTGCGGAAAAATCTCGCGTCCAATATGAACACCCAGGTATCCCACCACCGCCACCGCGATCAAAGCGTACCCGCCGAGGAAAAGACGATGATACTTGTAGATGAATTCCAACAGTTTTCCGTGAATTTTTTTCATTTTGCTCAAAGCCGTTTCCCCATGTCCTGCGTGCCCATGTTCCTTTTTCAAAATCCATGTGGCCAGAATTGGGACCAGAGTCATGGAAAGTAAAAAGGCCCAGATGACGGAAAAACCCACGGCCATGGTAAGAGGTACAAAAAGGGCTTTGGCCATGCCCCCCATGAAGAAAGCGGGAATAAAAACCGCCAAAATACAAAGCATGGTCAGGAGGGCCGGACTAAAAATTTCACTGGCGCCATTGAGGGCGGCAGTGGCCAGGTCTTCTCCTTTTTCCCGCCGCACATGAATGTTCTCGATCGTGATGGTGCTTTCATCCACCAGGATTCCGATCGCCAGAGCCAATCCGCCCAGGGTCATGATGTTAATCGTCTGCCCCGCCATCTTGAGACAGGCGATAGCTCCCATAATCGCCAGCGGAATATTGACAACAACAATCAAAGCGCTTCTCCAATCCCTGAGGAAAAGAAGCACCATGAGTCCCGTCAAAAGAGCGCCGATGATGCCCTCAAAAGATAAGGAGCTAATGGAATTTTTGACAAACCCTGACTGGTCGAACTGATAACTGATATGAATGTCGTTAGGCAGCACATCCTGGAAAAAACCCATGTGGGTTTTCACCTCGTTAACGACGGCCAGGGTAGAGGCGTCTGACCGTTTGATCACCGGCAGGTAGATGGTTCGGTGCCCGTTTAAAAGGGCGTAGCCCACCTGGATATCGGTCGCGTCGCGCACTGTTCCAATATCTCCCAGAAAAACCGTGGGATAGGTTCCCAACCGAATTGGCACTTTTAGCAATTCATCAATGTTGGTGACGATCGAGTTCAAAGGAACGGCCGGATACATATCGCCGATCCTTAAATTGCCTGAGGGCACAATTTGATTGGCCTGGGCCAGAGCTTTCACCACATCTTCGGGTGAAAGGTTGAACCGCCGGAGTTTTCGGGGATCCACCCGGATAACGATCGACCGGGGACTGGAACCAAAGGAGTCCGAAACCAAAAGACCCGGCAGGGTCGCCACCAGCGGACGGACATAATTGAGCGCATAGTCCTCAATTTCCCCTAAACTTTTTGTATCGCTCGAAAAAACCAAATCGCCCACCGGGAGGTTTCCGCTGTCAAAGCGCAGAATCAAAGGCGGCAGGGTTCCCGGAGGCATGTTCTTAAGAGCGCGCGTGGAACGGGACACCACTTCCCCCATGGCGCTGGACATATTGGTATCGGGGTAAAATTCCAGTTTTAACAGCGACATTTCCCCGATACTTTTGGACTCGATATGCTGGATACCGTTGACATAGGAAAATTGCTTCTCAAAATTATAAGCAATGAAACTTTCCATCTGCTTTGGATCCATCCCCCCATAGGGTTCCACCACAAATATTTGGGGAGTACCTAGATTTGGGAAAATATCGAAAGGCATGTTGAACAGAGCCCCCACCGCCCCGAGGGCAATGGCGGTGCAAAGCACCATAATCGTGATGGGGCGATGCATAGCCATACGCACCATCCAAACCCGTAATATTTGTTCGATTCTTTCTTTTTTTAAACGTTTAAGGGTTGTCATAAATGACCCCCATTTTTTTAAAGTTCATGTTAACCCTCGTAATAGGCACTGTGAGGATCAATAGGATCCAGAGAAGCCGTATGGGCCGGCTTATCATGATGAACAATGGCATAAATGACCGGCATGATCAGAAGCGTAGTGATGGTGGAACCCATCAGCCCGCCGATGACCGCCCGGGCCAAAGGCGCGGTCTGTTGTCCGCTTTCACTTAATCCGAGCGCCATGGGAATCATGCCCACGATCATGGCAATGGCCGTCATCAGCACAGGCCTCAACCGGCTTTGCGCGCCGTAGACTGCCGCTTCCCAGGAATGTTTTCCGGACCGCCGCGTAAGATCCGCGAAGGTCACCAGCAGGATGGAGTTGGCTACCGAAACCCCCACCGACATGATGGTTCCCATGAAGGACTCGATATTGAGCGTCGAGCCGGTGAAGAACAAAACGATCAGCGCGCCCGAAAGCACCGCCGGCACGTTGGAAATGACGATAAAGGCGATGGGAAAGGACTCAAAACTTCCCGCCAGAAGCAGCAGGATGACGATGACCGCGAAGCCCAGTCCCGCCGAAAGCCCTCCGACCATGGTGTTGAGTGTCTGAATTTGACCGCGAATACGCATCTGCACTCCACGGGGCAGGCTATCCTTTATGGGTTTCATGGCCTTGTTGATCAAATCGGATGCGTGACCCAAATCAATACCCTGCAGGTTTCCCGTAACGGTCGCCATGCGAAGCATATTGTAGCGGTCATATTCAGCCACCTGTGTCCCCGATTGGACTGTGGCGAAACGGTCCAGAGGCAGTGATCCCCCGTTGATGGAGATCGGGACTTTTTTGAATTGGTCTAGCGAAGTGACCATGTTCTGGGGCACTTCCACCTGGACCTGATAATTGATACCGCTGCGGGTGTCTTCCCAGAAATTCAGGAGCGAAAAGCGGCTGGAAGAAGTAACGGGTATGAGAGAGCGGCCTATGTCCGAAATCTGAACCCCGTTTAATCCCGCCTTTTTCCGATCCACGTTCACCGTGACCGAGGGATAGTCAAAGGGCTGGCCATATTGCACGTCTCGCAGGCCCCGAAGGCTTTCCAGCGCGGTTCGCACTTTGGCCGCGACCGCGCGGTTGGCGTCCAGATCGTGGCCGTTCACCGTGACCTCGATGGGATTAGGCGAGCCTTCACTCATTACCTTGTCGACCATTCCGCTGGCTTCAAATGAGATATCCACATCCGGTAGTTGTGTTTTAAAAATCGCTCTTAACTTTTCCTGAAGATCAGCGGTTGAAATTTTCGAGTCCTTTTTCAAAGCCACCTGAAGGACCGCTTCCTGGGGTCCTGATGTCCAAAGAAAAATGGAATTGATGGCGTACTGGGTGGGCTGGGTGCCGACGTAACCAAGGGTCGTTTCCACATTGTCCGCGCCGGCCGCTTGTTTGATCAGATCAATCACCTTCAAGACGGTTTTTTCCGTCTCATCGATGGAAGTACCTGTGGCGGCCCGGATACGTAGGGCTAGTTCATGACTTTCCACTCTCGGAAAAATTTCCCGGCCGATAAAAGTGCCAAGGATGCCGATGATGAGCGCCGCTCCCAGGGCATAGGCCGCCAAAAACAGTTTTCGGTGTTGGTAAATAGTCTCCAGCAGATGTCCGTGGATTTTTTTCATCTTATCCAGAAAGGTTTCTTTAGGTTTGCCGTGGCCATGATCCTGTTTCAAAAGCCATGTGGCCAGAATGGGCACCACCGTCATGGAAAGAAAAAAGGCCCAAATGATGGAAAAGCCCACCGCCAGAGTTAAAGGCACGAAAAGCGCCTTGGCCATGCCGCCCATGAAAAAGGCTGGAATGAAAACCGCCAAAATGCAGAACATGGTCAAAAGGGCCGGCACGAAAATCTCGCTGGTGCCATTAATGGCCGCCGTCGCCAACTTTTCCCCTTTGCTCAGGCGGACGTGGATGTTCTCAATGGTGATGGTACTTTCATCCACCAGAATACCGATGGCCAGGGCCAACCCGCCCAGCGTCATGATGTTGATAGTTTGGCCGAAAATTTTCAGGCTCAGGATGGCGCCCATGATGGCCAGGGGAATGTTGACGACCACAATGACCGCACTGCGCCAGTCGCCCAGGAATAAAAGCACCATGAGACCCGTTAAAAGGGCCCCCATGGCGCCCTCGAAGGCCAGTGACGAGATGGAATTTTTAACCGTTCCCGACTGGTCGAACTCGTAGCTGACGTCGATGTCGGCGGGCAGGACACTTTTAAAAAGCGGAATGCTGTTTTTAACTTCATTCACTACCGTTAGGGTGGATGCGTCTGAATGCTTGGTGACTGGCAGATAAATGGTGCGGTGGCCGTTCAAAAGCGCGTAGCCCACTTGAATGTCGGTCGAATCCTGCACGGTGCCTATATCCTTGAGGAAAACCGTAGGATAGGTTCCCACCCGGATAGGCACGTCCAGAAGTTCGTCGATTTTGCCCACGATGGAATTCATGGGCACCAGGGGGTATTGGGTGCCTATATTCAAATTACCCGCCGGAACGATCATGTTTGATTTGGCCAGGGCCACCGCCACATCTTCCGGCGATAGGCTGAAACGGCTGAGTTTTCTCGGGTCCACATTGATGACAATCGTTCGGGGCGAGGAGCCGAAGGGATTGGGCGCCAGAATGCCGGGCAAAGTCGCCAGAAGAGGGCGGACGTAATTGAGGGCGTAATCCTCAATGTCGCCCAGGGTGCGGCCCGGGCTGGAGAAAACAAGGTCCCCGACGGGCAGACTGCCACTGTCAAAGCGCAGGATGAGGGGCGGCAAAGTGCCTGCCGGCATGTTTTTGAGCGCACGGCTGGAATAGGCCACCACTTCGGCCATGGCGGAGGCCATGTTGGTGCCGGGGTAAAACCGCAGTTTGATGATGGAGGTTTGAGCGATGCTTTTGGACTCGATATGCTCGATGCCGTTGACGTAAAAAAACTGGCTCTCGAAGTTATAGGTCAAAAAGCTTTCCACCTGGGCAGGGCTTAACCCGCCGTAGGGTTCCACCACGAAGATCTGGGGCGTGCCCAGATCCGGAAAGATGTCGAACTGCATATTGAATAAAGCCGCGACAGAGCCGAGAGCGATGGCAACGCAAAACACCACAATGGTGATAGGCCGCCGCATGGCCAACTGAACCATGCCGACCCGGGACAAAACAGTCATTATTTTATTTTTAGATTTATTAGTAGGAGTCATGAAAAACTCCCTTCAATTTTTTTAAACCGATAAAAAACATGAGATGTACCCCTTTAGGTGTCAAAATAAAAGAAAAGTCCGCCTTTCGAATCACCTTTTCAGGATATCAAAAGCGGCCAACCAAAATTTAAAGTGAATTTTCAGATTCTGAGAGGAGTTAATCCGGAAGAAAAAACAGGGGATACAACACAAAACAGCACAGCCTTTTGACTGAACAAACCAGCCGAGTCAAACACATGATGGATCAGCTTGTGTGTGGAAACAGATTTAAAAATATTCTGATTTTCAACATTGATAAAAGAACAACGCCGGGAGATATGCTCTGGGGTGCCACTCACATCGGAAGAAACAGAAGTGCGGATATGGGTTAAAACCAAATTCCCCGAATTAAGCACAACCGGGTTTTGACAATTTACCGCACTCGGCCTTAAAGAAAAGACCACCAGTGCCGCGATTAAAAAAAATCGACTGATTTTTCTTAGACTTTGAGACATCTTCAAATCCTTTTTAAGCCCATCCCCTAGTGCCTACCTACAAGATACCCTATGCAATTTTGAACTGCATTTCAAGCTATCTGCTTCAAAGCTGAAAGTACAAAAGGCCGGAAAAAAGTTCCGGCCTTTTGTGTTACTTTTCAACTCTTAGTTGCCCGTCTTGTCTTGATGAATCTGTTCAGAGCGGAGGTTTTCCTGGGATTCCAGGTTCTGCCTATCAGATTGCGGCATTTTTCCGCCATTTGCGGTCAAATCAGCCTTGCGTTCCTGGTTGATATCCTTGCCTTCTTGAGCCAACTGCCGGTGCTGTGACTTGCTGATCTTCCCGCTCTTCACGCCGTTCTTAATGCGGCGGTGCTGTCTTTTCAAACGGGCTTTGGGGCTCATCGCCGGGTTTTTGCCATGGGCATCTTGAGCGAACGAAAAACCGGTAGTTCCCATCAAAAACAAAGCGACCAGAACAACAAGAAATTTTTTCATTTTCTTCCTCCAGGGTATTGATACAGCCTTACTGATAAGACGGAACAGCCAATGGGAAAGTTGCATAAAAAAAGGCTAAATTGCAGGGTTTTAGCCGCCAAACGTGATTGGGCTAACTTATTGACGCGCGGCTTTTCGGAACCAACGGAAAGATCGGATTTTTTCTAAGGTACTTTCATTGGAACTTAGTTTTTCAGGGTGGGTCTTTGTCTTTTTTTTGACCTTGCGTTTTTTATCTTTCTTCTTCATATCAGACGCTTAACCTTTAAAAGAAGTGTACGACCCAAAGACCTACTTGCGCGCTAAAAAGACCCAAAGCCATGCCCACCAAAACATCGGTGGGATAGTGAACCCCCAAATAGATACGGGAAAATCCAACCAAAGCCGCCCATAAAAGAACCGGCACGCACAAAATGGGGAAAGCTAAGGAAACCAGAGTGGCCACTAAAAAAGCCGCCCCCGTATGGCCCGAGGGAAAACTAAATTCATCAGGGGGAATAATTAAATAGCTGATACCTTTTATTTGTTTAAAGGGGCGGGGACGTTTAACATTCTTTTTGATTAAATAGTAAAGACTTAATTCTAAAGAAAAAGCCACGACGCCGGCCATAACATAAGGAATCGATGCGGGATTGACCGCAGTCCATACCAGCCCGATCAAAGCGCAGGAATAACTATCTGCGCTGCGGGACAGGGCGTAAAATAATTTTTTCCAAGTTTTGCGGTTGACGTTGCCGAAGATACGCGTAAACATACGGTCGTCCCAACGGGTCACTTGTTGAATTAAAATCTGAACCATAAATTCCCTCCTTTCACGCTTTGAGCATAGGTTTCGATTGTTTCGTAAATGTAAAAAGACAATGAAGAGTCAGAAAACTTATCCACAAAACCCCGCCGAGCCCCTTAACAGGTTGATTTTTAAAGGCTTTTAACCAACAATTGTCTCGTTTTCAGGCAAATGCCTTATAAAATAGGGCCGTCTTATCTTCCAGCAACTTTCACTTCCGCAAAATGGGGAAAAAATGCCGACTCTTTGTGCCATTGATGTGGGTTCCAACGCCATGCGGCTGGCCATTGGCTTTTTGGATCACAATCGCAAACTTCATATAGTTGAGGATCTTCGGGAACCCGTCCGTTTGGGTAAGGACGTTTTTACCCGCGGGATTATTTCAAGGGAAACCACCAAAAACGCCATTGAAGCCTTTGCACACTTTAAAGAACTCATTGAACAGCACCGGGTTGTCAAAACGAGGGCGGTAGCCACCAGCGCGGTTCGCGAAGCCCGCAACCGGGATGAGTTCATCAAAAAAATCCACCAAACGACCGGCATAGAGCTTAAGCCCATTACCTCCGAAGAAGAAGCCCTCCTGGTGCATTTGGCCGTCGCCAAAAAAATCCCTCTGGAAGGCAAAACCGCCATGCTGATCGATATCGGCGGCGGAAGCGTGGAAGTCACCCTGGCCCGAAATAATAAAATACTGGCGACCGAAAGTTTCCAAATGGGGGCCGTACGCCTTTTACAGGTATTGGAAGAAAAGAAGTATGGCGAGAAGAAATTCAACCTGATGGTTCAGGAGTATGTGGAAGCGGCCCAGCGCCGGTTTAACCAAAAACTCCCCAATGATAAAGTCGATATTTGTGTGGGCACCGGCGGAAACCTGGACGCGCTTTTAGCTTTAAAGAAACAGCTGCTGCGGAAAAACACGCCCGATATTTTCGTCACCCGCCTCGAGCTGGAGTTGATTTATAACCGCCTCAAAAAACTTTCTTACAACGACCGTATCATCCGCTTCGGGCTCCGTCCTGATCGCGCGGACGTCATCATGCCCGCCATTACGGTGCTTCTCAAATTAATGGCCGTGGGCAAGGTTAGCCGCGTCCATGTGCCTAATGTGGGGGTCAAAGAAGGCCTTTTAATTGATATGGTGCCGGAATTTTTAACGGGCAAACCGACCCTGCACCGGGATGAGGTGCTGGGTTCGCTCCGTCAAACCGGCCAGAAATATAAATATGACGAACCCCACGCTGAAACCGTCGCAAAATTGTCCCTGGAGCTCTTTGAAAAAACCAAAAAACTGCACCGGTTGGGCGACGAAAATAAGCTTCTTCTGGAAGCGGCAGCCCATTTACACGATATCGGACAATTTATTAACTACGCTTCCCATCACAAACATTCCTACTATTTAATCAAAGCCTCCCAGCACATCGGCCTCAACCCTATTCAGGTGAATCTGATCGCCAATATCTCCCGGTATCACCGAAAGGCCATGCCGAAGGCGACTCACGAAAATTACCGTTCTTTACTGCCCCGCGAGAAGATTATTGTTTCCAAATTGGCCGCCCTTTTACGGGTAGCGGACGCGATGGACCGCGATCATACATCCCGCGTGAAAACCTTCCATGCCGAGTTCAAACGTCCCAACTTCGCGGTAAAACTCATCGGCCAGGGGGATATGCTGCTGGAGCGCTGGGCCCTGCTCAAAAAATGCGATCTTTTTGAAAAAACATTTAAAGTTAAATTCTCGGTAAGGAGCTAGTGATGGCCGCCAAAGAAACCAATGAAATTGAGGGCAAACTGATCGCGGTGGAGGGCTTGGACGGTTCGGGTAAATCCACCCAGATTCGCCTCTTAAAACGCTGGCTGGAACTGGAAGGCTATAAGGTTTTCTTCACCGAATGGAACTCTTCAGAACTGGTCAGGCAAGCGACCCGCAAGGGGAAAAAGAAGAAACTTTTGACGCCCACGACTTTTTCACTGATTCATGCAACCGACTTTGCGGATCGTTATGAACGGCAAATCCTTCCCCTCTTAAAGGGCGGTTATATTGTCTTGGCAGACCGCTACGTTTACACCGCTTTTGCCCGTGACGCGGTTCGAGGCTGTGACAAAGAATGGCTTCGAAAACTTTATCGTTTCGCTCGAAAACCCGATATCACTTATTTCTTTGAGGTTCCCCTGGATGTGGCCCTGGGCCGCATTTTGGAGGGCCGCCCTTCCTTGAAATATCACGAAGCCGGCATGGACATGAACTTCTCCAAAGACCCTTACGAGTCATTCAAAATCTTTCAGGGAAAAATTTATGAGGAGTACGGGCGTATTTTCAAGGAGTTCCCGGCCGAACGGGTCAATGCCACACTGCCTTCCGAACAACAGCAGGCCAATATGCGGGATATCGTTAAAAAGAAAATCAACTTGCCCGACTTCAAACTGCGTGCCCAGAAAGGGGAAAAAATATGAAAGCCAAACATTTTTACGGCCAGGGCTTACCCAATGTGGACCCCTCCTTATTAAAAGGCACTTTGATCGTGATTGAAGGTTCGGATGGGGCTGGCCGTTCGACCCAAATCGGCCTTTTGCGGGACTGGCTGGAACGGAAGGGCTATCCCACGGTAGTGGTGGGTCTGAAACGTTCTGAATTAGTGGGAGAGGCCTTAGCCGAGGCGATGCAGGGCAACACCCTCAACGCAACCACCTTAAAGCTTTTTTACGCCACCGATTTCGCAGACCAGTTGGAAAGAGTGATTATCCCCTCACTCAAAGCCGGCTTTGTGGTTTTGGCGGACCGCTACATTTACACTTTGATGGCCCGGGATATTGTGCGCGGCTCAGCGCTGGATTGGTTGAAGGATATTTATGGCTTTGCCTTAGTACCCGACGCGGTGTTTTATTTGAATGTGAACCCCAAAACCCTTGCTGAACGAAACTTTCAAAAACGGGGTTATTTGGACTATTGGGAATCGGGCATGGATATTATGCGGGTAGGCGGCATGTATGATAATTTCATCAAATATCAGGGTAAATTGCACCGTGTCTTTGAGATTTTACAGAAGGAATTCGGTTTCACCACGGTTCCCGGCGGCAGGTCGGCTTTTAAGATCGCCAAAGAAATACGAACCCGGATCGAGAAGATACTAACGGCGTCGTCCGCTGCGGAAAAAAGCGCCATGGCTCATGAAATATCGTCCGTCAACAGCATCCACTCGGACGATCATCCTGCCTAAATTTTCAGCCGATTGAAAAACTAGCGTTCCTCACCCGCGAGAATAATGGAAAAGGTACTGCCTTTGCCTTCTTCGCTTTTAAGGCTGACTTCACCTCTCATTTTTTCAGCCAAGTGTTTAACGATAGAAAGCCCCAAACCGGTGCCGCCCATGGCCCGGCTTCGGGATGTGTCTACCCTAAAGAATCGCTCAAAAACACGGGTTTGGGCTTCCGGGGAAATACCCGGGCCGTGATCCTCCACTGAAATTTCCACACGGCCATCTTCTAATTTTTTGGCGAAAACCCGAATATCGCTTTTTTCCGGGGAATACTTAATGGCGTTATCCAATAGATTTTCAAAAATATGAAACAAACCTTCTTGATGGGCGACGGCTTTGAGACCATCGGGAATATCCTGGTGAATCGTAATCTCTTTTAATTCCCGTTTCGCTTTTAAGACCTCAATGACCTGCGAAACCACCTCGGACAAATCAAAGGGTTCTAATGAAGTGATGAACATGCCGCTCTCAATTTTCGAGAGTTCCAGAACATCTGAAATGAGAGCGTGCAGCCGCTGGGCTTGCTCTGATATTTTTTTTAGAAAAAGCCCGCGGTTCTTTTTATCGTCGATCGCGCCTTCCAGGAGGGTTTCGGCGTAGCCCAAAATGGCCGTAAGCGGTGTTTTCAATTCGTGGGAAACATTCGCCACAAAGTCGGTGCGCATCCGCATGAGGCGTTTCATCGATGTGATGTCGGACAGCACCACAATTTGCCCTAAAATAAGTTCTGGATTTTTATGGATCGCCGCCACACTGACCGCGAAGGTTCTCTCTTCTTTGCCCGTAAACTCAATCTCACCGCTGGACAGACCCTCTTTTTTCGAGTCCGTCAAAAGATCGGCCAGCACAGGATGTCGGACAATCTCCAGATAATGCTTTCCCAAACCGTCTTTTTCCGATATATCTAAAATCTTTTCGGCCGAAGGATTCATCAGAACAATGCGGTCTGCCTGATTGAGGAGCAATACCCCTTCACCCATGCTATTCAAGATCACATTGATCATGGATTCGTTGGAACCCAGACGCTGAAGCATTTCATCAAAATTACGGCCCGGAATATAAACATCCCGCTCATCCACAGCGGGTTGCATGTTTAAGACCGGGTCTGACATTGAGGATGTTTCTGCGCTTGATAAAACAGGAGATTGAAATGGGGCAAGAAAATAGACTAAGCCCAAAGTTACGCACACTCCGGCGATTAAAAATCCAACCACCGTAAACCCGCCGAGTCGAAACCCATAGACAATAAAAGTAATAAAGAGAACCAGAAAAACTACGGTTCCCCAAAAGCGAGACGAAGCTTTCATTAAGATTTGCTTTCTAAATCAAAGACAGAGATTTGAAAAATTCTGCCCAATATTCTGTTAAGCGTCTTCTTTAAAGAGATATCCATAGCCCTTAACGGTTTGAATGTGTTTTTCATAAGCGCTCAATTTTTCCCGGAGACGCCGGACATGCACATCAACCGTTCGGGTTGTTCCGAAATAATCATAACCCCAAACATTATTTAATAAAACATCGCGGGAGAGAACCCGTCCCGAATGGGTTAAGAAATAGTCCAAAAGTTCAAATTCTTTAGCGGTCAAATCAAGCTTTTGACTCTTTAACACGACTTCGTGTTTAGCCCGATTCAGCGTTAAGTCGCGGAATTTTTGTATCGGTTCCCCTTCTTGAGCCTTGCTAAAGCGCCGCAAAACGGCCCGAACTCGGGCGGAAAGCTCTTTAACGGAGAAAGGTTTGGTCATGTAATCATCCGCGCCCAATTCCAAACCGACAATTTTATCGGACTCTTCCCCTTTAGCCGTCAGCATGACAACAGGAATATGTGCCGTTTTCGGATTCGCTTTGAGCGTTTTACAAACCGTGAGCCCGTCGATTTTCGGGAGCATCAAATCCAGTAAAACCAAGTCAGGCATTTTTTCGGGTATTTTTTTTAACGCGATTTCGCCGTCCATCTCAAAGAGAACCCGATAGCCGTCTTTTTCAAGGTTGTAGGTTAAAAGCTCGACCAGATCTTTTTCGTCTTCCACTACAAATATTTGTTTCATGCTGATCCAGACTTTATTTATTTAGGTTCTTAATAAGTGGATTATAACGAAGCGCATCCCAGACAATGTAAATAAGATGTAAAACCAATTTACCTTCATCAAAAACGCGTTTCTGGTCTTTTTTGCTGATTTTTTCGTTTTAGTTTAATAAACCATCCCTCTTAATTTATATCGAATTGACTCATTATGACTAAAAACAAAAGTAAAAGTTTAACCGTTACTTAACACCCAGTTCATTTTGAACTTTAACCATTTATATAAACTTAGGCTCGCAATGGCCAAAGCCGACCTACACTTACACACCGATTTTTCGGATGGCTTACATTCTCCCCGTCAGGTGGTGCAAGCCGCCTCCAAGAGTGGAGTTAGAATCATTGCCGTTACCGATCACGACACCATGGAAGGCGCATTCCGGGCCAAAGAGTATTCTTCACGTCGTCCTGATTTAGGCATCCAAGTCATTCTCGGCGAAGAAGTCAGTACTTTAAATGGACACGTGATTGGTTTGTTTTTATCCCGCTTTGTTCCTCCACGATTAAGCGCAAAACGCACGGTTGATTTGATCCATCAACAGGGCGGCGTGGCGATCTTGGCCCATCCCTTCCATCTTTACACCGGTAAAAATTCAGGCCATCCCAACGCGGTGGAAATCATAGATCAAATTCCTTTTGACGGCATTGAAACAATCAATCACGGTGACGCTCTTTCTGTATGGAGCAACAAAAAAACCCATAAGATCATTAAAAAACAGCGTTTAGCTTCTATCGGCTGCAGTGACGCCCACAATTCTCGATTCATTGGAATGGGCTATACCGAATTTGACGGCACCACCACCGAAGACTTAAAAGCCGCCATTCTAAGCCGCAGAACACAACCACATTACAATCGCAGCTGGAAAATTAATGATATTCTGGTCCACCTAAAAGACTCCAGCTCTGTTTTAAATCGCTATCGAAAAACGCTCGCGGCCATTTCTTAGCCACTGGGAATATTTTCACCAGTGGGAGCATCTGTTTTGTAATTCGGCATAACTTTCCGGCGAATCCAATTGACCCTGGACCTGTGATAACTCTTTTTGAAATTCATCGAAAACCGGATCTGTAACACCCGAAATCAATTGCGAAACGAGCGCTTTCCCATCTTCCAGTGATTGTGCCGTTACCGGATGATTGATAAGAGGAATTTCAGTGGAAGAGGAAAAAGCCTGTTGCAGTATCTTTTGGTATTTTTCATAAATTTGACGGTGGATTTGGACGTGTTGGTTCTCGTGATCTAACGTTGTCTGGTATTCACAGCCGCCTTCTGGATATTGATTACTGACATAAACATTGACCGTCGTGTAGGAAAAATCGACCCGAAGATCTTCCACCCACAAAGAATAAGTATTTTGAAAAAGCTTCTTACTGTAATTAAATTTATAGAGCGTTTTGAGGCTGAATTGCGCATCCGTCAGTCCATCAATATGATAGTTTTCCCTTTGTCCCGATTGCTCGCTTAACCCTTCGATTTGGGGTGTTGAATGCGAATGGTCATAAACGGGATTGGGAAAGTTGAATAAATATTTGATCTGCGCTCCATCCCCCGAAGTGTTTGAATTGACTAAAATGTCTCTTTGAACATTTTCTTGTGCAATGGCATCCATGGATGTTTTGGAGTCAAAATAAAGCCACCCAAAAAAGGCCAAAAATATGAATCCAATAAATAACAAAAATTGCTTATTGCTCATAAGATAAGGTTACTCCAAAATGACATCGTTTTCATTAACTCAACTTTAGGCTTATATGACCGAAGAAACAGTCCTTCAATCAAAAATCAACCTCACGCAATCCGGGCAAAGTCTTTTGGATTATCTTGCCAACCGATTCCAATATCAAAGCCGCGACGCTTGGAAACTTATCATCGAGCGAGGAAAGGTTACGGTTAACGGCATCCCGGTTTCGCCGCAACAAACCCTAAAATTGAAAGATTTGGTCGCTTATTCCGTTGTTTTAAACGAGCCGCCCGTCGACAAAAACATAGCGATACTGCACGACGAGGAAACCTTTTTGGTTGCCAACAAGCCCGGCAGTCTCCCCTCACACGCGGACGGCAATTTTATAAAAAACACATTTATTCATATATTAACTGAACGATTCAAAAACAACGGTTTCGTAGGAAAGCTCAACTTGGTTCATCGCTTGGATAGAGAGACCAGCGGTTTAATGATTGTTTCTAAAAGTCGAGCCGCCCATCAAAAACTGACACAGCAATTCGAAAACGGAACCATAGCCAAAGAATATCTCGCGATTGCCCGCGGGGTCGTTGCCGATGATTATTTTGAGGTCGCCGGCTCTATCGGCAAAGATCCCCAAAGCCAAATCTCCATAAGACAAAAAGTTGTCAGTACGGGAACGATTGATTCCAAAATATCTTTAACACGATTTGAGAAAATCAAATCATATAAAACCGCCACTTTACTTCGGTGTATCCCAAAAACGGGTCGAACCAATCAAATAAGGGTTCACTTGGATTCAATCGGACACTCATTAATCGGTGATAAACTTTACGGCCGAACCGATGATGAGTTTCTTGAGTTTATTCGCCATGTAAAAGCCGGCGGAGATCCATCCTGGCCCGGACATTTAGAAACATACAGACACATGCTTCATGCCTCGCGGATAAGTTTCCAACACCCCGGAACAGAGAAAACGGTGACATTTGAAGCTCCGCCGCCTGAAGATTTTAACGAGCACTTGAAAACGTGCAGTGGCCATTAAACATTCAGACCATCTTTCAAACACAATCCATTTAATTAAAATTTTAGATTTTCACTATTCTGAATTAAAGCAACTAACTTCCGATTCAAAAACTGACAACCGCCCAATGTCGCCTCTTCGGCCGAAACGGCTAACTTAACCATTGATTCGTTATGATGGAAAATTAAATGGCCGTTATCCGCTTGATATAGATTGGCAACCAGCGTGATGTTGTAAACGGGCTTAGGTGAATCATTTTGATAAATAAGTTGAGTCGTGACATTAACCAACAACGCGTATTTGGTCCCAGCCTTGTCGGCCATCTCCATTGCTTTTTTCTGATCAAATAACCAGGTGATGGTCTTCGTATCCGATTTCACTATAACTTTCTGACCCTTATCGGAAACATATTGAGCGACATCACCATCCATCAACGCGAGATGAACATAACCAATCCCCGATGATTGCGTTCTCGCGCCATGAATATACTCATATCTTTCCATTGTCTTACTGACAAATGGCGGGGCCAAATCATCCAAAACATGAAATCCAGCGGATTTAAATTGTTTTAAAAACAAACTTCTAATTTTCAATGACGAGCTGTTAATGCCATCACCCGTTATCTCGAATAAATAAAACTGAATGGGTGCATCCACAGACACGGCCTCTTCCGCGTTTGCCTTAAAACAAAAAAACACGAAAAAATATACGGGAAGTAAAAACAGCAAAAATGCTTTTTTCATTAAACCCTTCATAGTGTTTATCAAATCACTTTATAAATTTGAAATAATCACCGAAATCCAAAACAGAGATTTTCCCCATAAACAAAAAAGCCCTGTTTCCAAATCGGAAACAGGGCTTCACTTTCGCCGCTCATCCCAAAAACTTTTCGGAATACGCGTCATTCAAATACACTTGCTTAAAGTTTGGCATTTCCGCCATCTTCGCATAACACTTCTTAATAATAAATTCTGGATCCATTCCCACTTGATCCCCGTAAGGTTTTAAACGGCGGACTTCCCACACAGCCAGACGAACAAAAATCTTCCACCACATTTTGAGAATAAGGGTTTTAATCGGGCCGGTATATTCCATCAAAGTTTGAACACCTAAACGAGTACCCGCGATATGGCGGGACTCATCTTTGAGCTGCAATTTAATCATTTCTTTACCGATCGGATCGATCGTCTCCAACTCTAAAGTGCGTTGAAAGATGGCGCCCGCTAAGGTTTCAGTAAAATAAGTCGCCAAAATCCAGCGCTCCACCGGTAAAGGACCGCTTGTGGATAAAAAAACAATAAGATCGAAAGCTTTTTGGCGCGAAGGAGGCGAATTCAACTTGTGCAAATATTTGCGAAAAACAAAAAGATGCTTGGCTTCATCCGCACACTGGGTTGAGTAGTAAGTCACCATTTCATTGATTTTAAACATGTGGGCCGCGCGATTCATTAGCCGTTGGATGATTTCCAAACCCTGCCATTCGCCCTCATAAAAGTAGTGAAGTATATTAATCCATCCTTCTTTGACCGCTCCCAATTCGATTGGCTTGCTCCAATCAATGGCGCTTTCGGGATCCCAATTGGCCGCGAAAGCCATCCGGGAAAGTCCATCCCAGGTCTTAGCATTGGCTTTTTCAAGGATGTCCCCTTCAACACCCACACCTACCGCGGCGACACTTTGAATCGCTTCCATGTTCCACTGCTCCTTACAAATAATTTAAAAACTTTGTTAAAAACATCTTAATAAATCAGTTCCAACGTAACGTCGATAAGCCTAAAAAGCGGATGATGTCTGTAGTTTTAGGACGCCCTACGAATCCAGCCATACATTAAATAAGCTAAAACAAAAGGCACCGGTATTAAAAACCCAACCGCCCAAAGCAATCCATCTTTATAGGGAGTGGCATTAACACAAAGCGGACAAGCCCATAAAGTAATGGGCGCAAAAACAACTATTACCGATAATGTTGGAAATGAAAATAATTTCAGAGCTGCCAAAAACTGCTTATTCATCAAGCCCTCAAAAGTAAATTAAACCAAACAGTATTGGCCAAAGACCAACCACAAAAAACCAATAAGTACGGCACAAGTCTACACCCAAGTTCTGTTTGGCACTATACGCGCCCATTAAACTTCTAATTAATACCCAAAAAAGTGCCAAAACACCGCCAAAAACGTGAAAACCATGTAGCCCAACCAAACAGTAAAAGAAGCCGCCATAAATGTTGGAATGAGCAGAAAGCCCGAACTTCACTAACTGAATCCATTCATAACCTTGGGTCGCCAAAAACTGTATTCCTAAAAGGGTTGTTAAAGTCAAAAGGGAAAGGTAAAGCCCTTTTTTGCCCTCACGAAGAACATTGAGCGCTTTGTAAAAAGTAAACCCACTTAAAAGCAAAACCACTGTGTTGATAGCCGTTACTTCTATCGGCAACCGAGGCTGACCCGCAGGCGGCCATTCGACGGGACTGAAACGAAAAACCAAGAAAGCGCTGATGAGACCGGCGAAAAACATGACTTCCAACACAATGAACAGCAAGATTCCCAGCATGGCCGGCTCAATCTTGCGGTCCTCTTTTATCTTTTGCGTCATCACTTGAGCCTTTGAAACCATGAATACCTCTACAGCTTTAAGTTCAAAGGATAATGCGAAATATCCGGGATACAGAGAAAGACTAAAATAGCGAACAGGATCAAGGGGACTATCACAAATCCATATACGATTACCCCTTCAACTTTAAGACCCATGTATTGAAGAGCGACCAGCAAACACTGAATCGTCGCTAATCCAAAAATGAGATAGACATTTTCATTTCCAGGCAAGTGCAAGAAACTGGCTCCCACAGTCACGAAAGCCAGAATGACTAAAGTGATGTAAACCAATTCATGGTTTGACTTAGAAGCGGTTATGCTCATTTCGCTCCTCCTTCTCTCAAAAGATACAACAACGGAAATAAGAATATCCAGACCACTTCAACAAAGGACCAGTACAAACCGGTCAAAGCCACCCGGCCCTTCAATCCACCCAAGGCATTGTTTTTTGCTTTCGCCCAGAGGATTCCAATGGCAATAAGGCCGCCTAAAATATGCGTCCCATGAAGGCCTGTTAATAAAAAGTAAAAAGACCAGAATGTGTTTTTAGAAGGAAATTCACCGTGTGAAAACTCCAAAGCGTATTCAGTGCCTTTAACCATTAAGAAGGCCAAGCCAAAAGCGATTGTCAAAAGCATTAATTTAGCCGATTTCTTTTGATTATCTTGCTCCACCGCCGTCGCCGCCTTCATCATGAAAAAATTGCTGGTCAGTAGAAGTAACGTATTCAGTGTCCCCAACCAAATGTTGGTATGGGCCGACTCTTCCGCCCATTCGGGATGGAACAAGCGGAAAAGAATATAAGAACCCAACAAGCCGGCAAAAATAGTAATTTCTGAAGAAATCAAAATCCAAACACCCAAACGGCCAGCGGTTGTCCCCGTAGGACCGGTATAGTCTTCTACTTCGTATTCCACATGATCAACGACCGTTACGTTATCCATGGCTCGCTTCCCCCTTATATGACGGAGCTTGTGTACACCAATCTTCAGTTTCTCCAGGCTTGCTGTATTCATAAGGATCCGAAACCACTACCGGCAATTTGGGCCCCCAGTTTCCATGAGGGGGAGGCGACTGAGCTAACCATTCCAAAGTATTGGATTTATAAGGATTCAATTCGGCTTTTTTCCCGTTTTTCATGCTGTAAAAGAAATTCCACAAGAAAATGGTTTGAGTCGCGATCAAACACATCGCCGCAATAGTGGCGAAGATATTCAAGTGAACAAACGGGCTGTACTGAGGGTAAAAAGAAGGGTCCGCGATACGGCGAACCATTCCGCCCATCCCCACAATAAACAAGGGCCAGAAAGTGCAATTAAAGAAGATAAAGGTCAAAACAAAATGAAGGATGGCCGCTGTTCGGTTCAGCATGCGGCCGAACATTTTGGGATACCAATAATTAATCGCCGCAAAACCTCCAAAAATGACCGACGGGAAAAAGGTGTAGTGAAAGTGTGCCACAATAAAATATGTACCATGCAGATAAATATCCGCGCCTGCCGCGCCAAGGAAAATACCAGTCAGGCCGCCCACCAAGAAGGTCGACAAAAATCCAAGCGCCCATAACATTGGCGTTTCGAGGGTAATCGAGCCACCCCAAATCGTCAAAAACATGCACACATAAATAACCGCGAACGGCACGGAAATAAGAATAGTAGTGATTGCGAAAGGTGTGACAAGCGTGGGATTCATTCCTGATTGGAACATGTGATGGGCCCAAACAATAAAGCTCAAGGCGATCGCCGAAACTGTCGATCCAATAATGAGCTTTCTTCCAAAAACCGGTTTGCGGGCAAATACCGCCGAGATATCCAAAACAAACCCCAAAGCCGGAAAAAACAAAACATAAACCTCAGGATGACCGAAGAACCAAAACAAATGCTGCCACAACAGAGGCTCCCCGCCTTTAAAGGGTAGGAAAAAACCCGTACCAAACACATTATCCATTAAAAGCATAAAGGTGGCCGCCAAAATGGGTCCCACTGCCAGGAAAAAAGTTAAAGCCGCGGCTAAAAGAAACCAAATCGTCAGAGGCACGCGGGAATAAGTCATTCCCTTGGCGCGCATTGTCACCACCGTAACGATGTAGTTGATGCCACCCAAGCTCGAAGCGATAAACACTAACGCTAAACTCAGAATCCACAAAATAACGCCATCATGAACACCGGTATATTCCGAGCTGGCCGAAAGAGGCGCATAGCCCGTCCAGCCGCCCGCCACCGGTCCACCTGGAACAAATAGCGAAGATATCAACAAACCAGCGCCAAGCAAAGTCATCCAAAAAGTGGCCATATTAAGCCGGGGAAAAGCCATATCCCGGGCGCCAATCATTAGAGGAACCAAAAAATTGGATGGAAAAGCATTCAATAAAGGCATACCTACAAAGAACAACATAATCGTTCCGTGTAAGGTAACAATGACATTGTACCTATCGGGTGTCACCACGCCAAAGAAAGGCGCCGGTTGATTGGGGTAAGCCAACTCCCAACGGATCAAAAAGGCGTAAAAACCCCCAAAGACAGCCATGACTAAAGCCAAAAACAGAAACTGCCTGGCCACCATTTTATGATCGGTCGCGAAAATATATTTAGTGAGAAAGCTTTGGTGATGTTCTTGTGACATTACACGCCTCCATGCAATTGCTTATAAAGTTGAACTTTCCAGTCTTCATAGGTCTTTTCATCATCTACATGTAAAACGGCCAGCATGCGCGTATGTCCGAACCCGCAAAGTTCATCGCAGACAATGTGGAAAGTGCCAACTTTGTTTGTGTCAAACCAGGCGTTAATCGCACGCCCTGGCATAACGTCCTGTTTCAGCCGAACTTCAGGCAGGAAAAAGTCATGAATCACGTCTTGTGAAGTTAAAATAATATGAACCTTTTTGCCGACCGGAACATGTAATTCACGATAGGACGATAAAGCGTCGGGGCTGTCAAAACTTCCATCTTTGTCAGGATAAACAAAGGTCCAGTCAAACTGTTTGGCGACCACTTTTATGTTAACGTCCGTAGCGGGTACCTGTTCCTTTAAAAGCTCCCAAACCTTGGTGCTTTTTACGTCAATAAAGAAATCCAGACAAACCACGACACCCACAAAGACAACGACCCATTGGATCTGGGCCCACTTGTCACCCAATTGATATTTCGCTTTGGAGCTATTCTTTTTCCGAAACCTTAAAATGATATAAATCAAAGCACCTTCAAACAAAACAAAGAAAATCCCCGTTAGGAGGTAAATGAAATGTATCAGAGAATCAATCTGCCCCGAGAAGGAAGAAATACCCTCGGGCAAATACTTGAACAGATCAAACATGAACAGTCCTTTCGTGTAAATTCAATGGTGTTCAGGGCGGCCACAGAAGGCAGTAGTTTATATAAAAAGTTTCATTTTTTCGAGCGAGATGATGAAATTCGTGTGAGTTTTTTACAGTCGTCTCTTGTTTTCCAAGTTCTCATTCTGCCTGATTTCGAGCCTTTTTTCATTTCCAGGGAGTCCAATTGGGGAAAACCGTCATGAGAACGCTTAATATTCCCAACGCCGCAATACTAGCCGATCTTTTCAAGTAAAGGCCATGCGCTAATGACGCCGGTGATAAAAATCAAAATAACGGTGATCCAGTAAATGTACTTATTGAGTCCTTTCAAAATAAAGCCACCCATCAGTTTTTTATTGGAAGCGATGACGCCCAAGATGATGGCAGGCGCGATCAGCACCGCGATTTGCAGTACCATCAGATCCAGGGCGAGCTTGATGAGGTTATAGGAAACCAGAGGGATAATCACGGCGGGAATAGACTCCACCAGATAAACCTTGAACCAATTTTTCCTGCCCCATCCCATGGCTTCGGTCACTCCCCAGCTGCTTCCCAGGGAGATGACGATCAGCGCGATAAAGGATGCCGAAACCAGGCCGATTCCAAACGCGTAGGGCGCGAACTGCCCCGCCACGGAGGTAAGGCTGTGGGAAAGAACTTTGGGCGACGAAAAGTCCAAAGCCACACTGTCGATTCCGATGGCGGACACGGCGATGGCGACCATGATCATTTCGGAGAAAAGGGCTCCTACCATAGTTTCGAACCGCACAGCCCAAATGCCGTCTTGCGTGATTCCCTTTTCCGCCGTCGCGGAAACCTGGTAAAAGAGCATAAAAGGCATGATCACGGCCCCTATGTTGGCGGCCAGCATGAAAATGAAATCGGAAGAAGTGGAAAAATAAAAGGGTGTGATTTCAATACGATGGTTCCGGCAATTCAAAAGAGCGGCGACAATCCACACAATCGTAAAAATCACTGAGATCACCAACAAAGGTTTTTCCGCCTCGATATACTTTCGCTTATACACCACGATCAGGTGGGCTAAAAAGGCGAGGGGAACCGAAATCCAGGGAGAAACTCCCATCATTTCAAAACCAACCGCGATACCGGTGTATTCCACCACATAACTGATGATGTCCACCAGGGCCATCGGCACGGAACATAAAACCGCCGTCCGCGGGCTGTAATTCAGCCGGATCAACTCACCCAGTCCTTTGCCCGTAACAGCGCCCACGCGGCCCGCCACTTCCTGAATCACATACAGGGGAAAAGTCAGGATCATAATGAACCAGACCAGCTTGGTACCGTACTGCGCCCCGCTTTCCGCGGCCGTTATGGCGCTGGCCGCGTCCACGTCCGCGATCATGACAAGCCAGGCCGGACCCCAGGTCTTTACGATACTACCTACTTTTTCCCGCCATTTTTTTCTCACCACTTCACCCAAACTTTTTATTTTTCTATTCATTAGGGGTGCGATTCTAGAGGAAGAAGTTAATTTTGAGAAGCGTTATCAAATTAGGCGGGGTTCTTGAATTTCAACGTAACGACATACAAAATCAAACAACTTCTATTTATTTGAAGGCGTTTTGATATCCAAACACAAAATATATTTTTTTTGATTTTGATCTAAAAACAACGAACCAATCGTCACACAACTATTGCCGGTAGCCAGCGAAATATAAGGTCTTGTCACATAAGTCGACTTACTGAACGCGCTATCCATCAGAAAATAATAATAATCCCTCGTCGAATGATCGGCGCCCTTCGGAAAAGGTTTAAACATCAAGGAATTCCGCCCCGCTTTACGGGTAGTGTTAATTACCATGTCCGTTGCCTGCAAGCCGTCTTCATTCAACACATACAGAGACTCAATATCCGCGAAGGATTTCGCCACTTTGCTTAATTTTTCCTCCAATGTCGACATTTCAGTATTCACTAAATCCCGCTGAACGTTTTCCAAAAGAGTAAAGTAGCGTTTCATGACAAAGCGTTTATTGCCAATTTTAATAATTTGTTCTTTTTTGAACCCGTGGCCCAGCTCTTCAATTCGGTAACGAATTTTCCCGTCTTCCAGCTCTTCGCGGGGAATCGGTTTCCCAAAATAGTAACCCTGCATCACATCGACGCCGAGCTCCAGCAATGTATCGGCCTCATTGTAGGTTTCAACACCCTCCGCGATGATGACCGTCCCTAAATGCTCGGACATACTGACCAATGATTTGAGAACTTCCTGCTTATAAAAATCTTTTTCGATTTCCATAACCAAATAACGGTCAACTTTGATGATATCGGGTTTAATTTGCGGAATCCGGTTAAGGCTGGACTGGCCAGACCCCACGTCATCCAGCGCGATCAAAAAACCCGCTTCCCGGTAATTTTCCACAAACCGCCGGAGCTTATCGTTGTCCAAAACGGCCGATTCCACTATCTCGATGACTATTTCCTGCGGAGTCAAACCCGAAGCCATTACCTGGGTTTTTAAATATCCCGACCATGTTTTCTTCTCAATAGTCGAAAGACCAATGTTGAGGGTTAAAACCACCTCAGGGTGAGTTTTTTTAACCGCCAGAAAACTTTCAAGTACTTTTTCCCGGCACAACAAATCCAAATCATGGTTCAAACCGCGGGCGTTTGCCTGGGTAAATAAATCAATGGGGGAAATAATGGATTTGTCTTCGGGATGAATCCCCCGGGCAAGGCCCTCAAATCCAATAATGGCTTTTTTCTGAACCGATATCAAAGGCTGAAAATAGGCGGTGATGTGTTCGCCGTTAATAATTTCGGTGATATCGAAATTTTTTCCCGGTCCAGTTGGAGCTTCCATAAGCGTTCCTTTACCAATGGCAGTGTGGATATTTTAAAACAAAAATTAAATCATTACATTTAGAACCTGTAACAAAACCCAAAATCTACGACAATCTGAACCACCAAGGGCACCAAGGGCACCAAGAAAATCTTTAATGTTTAAACTAAAAATCTTTGTTTTTGCCTTTCTTGGTGAACTTGGTGCCCTTGGTGGTTAAAGAGGTTTTGTTATAGTCTCTTAATATTAAAAGTCGTTATTGATTCTTTCGTTTTTGGTGAATCAAAACGGCGGTCTCGGTATAGTTAGCGTCATGGTAAAGCGCTCCCGCATAAGCGAACATCAGGCAAACCTCGCGGGTATTCACTTCCTTCTCCTTGCCAAAATAGACTTCTTTTCCCACCCCAGTGCGGGAATTGCCTTTCACATCAATAACGCCATCCGCATCAACCTTTGAAAGTTCCCAATCCAACCCTTGTCGAATAACGGTGTCCAGGTCCGGCGATGGATAATAAGTCACGTCATACATCAGCATCTGGAGGTTCACTGCCTGGTAGCTCGAATCCCCTCCGCCATTTTCCTGAAAAGCTCCCGAGTTCTTATCAAACAACGCCAGTCCCAGGTCCCTTAGCTGGTCCGCTTCGGGCGGCGGATCGGTGCCGAGCAATTTGGCGGTTAAGTATAGCGCGTCCGCGTCAATGAATAGCCGGTTGGGCGTGTTCTTGTCGTGCGCGATAAGTTTGTCCACGTTATTGACCAAAAAGGTCGAGGCCAGACCCAGTGCCGAGTAGTAGTTTTCAGTTTGGGTTTGGTATTCGGCCCAATATTCGCTTTCCTTGAGCGCCAAAAAAGTCCTGGCGCAGGCGGTCACCCAAAAAGCCGCGCCGGTGGGAGCCTTGTCGCCAAATCCCCCGCCCGCCTCTTGTTTCATGAAGGTGATATTGGCGACCCGAAAACCCTCGTCGATCAGGCTTGTGTCGCGAAGAATAATTCCGGCCAGCAGGGTGTCCATGCCGCCCCGCTGGTATTCGGCGCCCAGATAGGTGGGTTGGTTGTGGCTTACCATTCCATTGGCGTCCGCTTTCCCGCCCTTGAGTTCTTTTCTAATTTCAGGCGGCATTTGGCTGAATAGGTTCCAAAGGTTGACATAAGGGGCCGGTTCCTGTGCCCCAAGGATGGACGGACTTATTAATAGAATGATGGTTAAACCGTTTCGCAGCAAAGAATTCATATAACCTCCCCTAACAGAATCCCGTCCATGTCCTGGCTTACTTCGTCCTCAAATATTTCATGATCTCATCGAAAAAAATCGAAAACCCGGCAGAAGACGAGGTTAGGTTTAAAATTAACCGATGATTTCTTCCAGACCTTCAAGAATTTTATCCAATTCATCGGAAGAAGCTTTGCCGATTTTGCCGCCGATTCTTTCTACTGAAAGCGTCCGTATTTGACTGATTTTAACCCATGACAGCTTGGGTAATTTTTCGTCCGACAATCCAAAAGTAAGCGGAAACCCCGCTTTGGGTTCTTGACTGGTGACCGCCATTCCGATAACAGTTCCTGATTTTTCGTTAAAAATCTGGTGACTCAAAACCAAAACAGGGCGTCGGCCTGACTGTTCATGGCCCTTGGCCGGGTCTAAATCAGCCCAAACAATATCCCCTCTTAATAGGCGGGCCATTGTTTTAACTCCTTCGAAAGCCCTTCGTCCGCCAAAGCCTGTTCTTCTTTCGCGTTGAGCTTTTCGCATTCTCTTGCCAGGCGTTTATGTTCCAGTTTTACAATTTTCTCCTGAACCGCTTCTTGTATAGCCCGGCTTCGATTGGTAAAAACATGCGCCTTTACATAATGATCAATGGTGCTCAATGTTTTTTTGTCTAATGTAATCGCGATTTTAGTGGTCGCCATGGCATTCCCTCCTGGTATGATGATTTATCATACTTCTTCAAAAACTAATTTTCAACGGTTTTAAAATCCCCTTTGTTCGCTATGTTCCGCTCCATTTATTTCCCCAACCGTCTCACCAGCATCGTCCCATTCGCGCCCTGAATGACCAGTTTTCCATCCACGAGATTGCCGTTCACATTGTTAAAAGCAATATGAATATCCACTGCCTTGTTTTTATAGTCCAAAGCCATGGCTTGGGGCGGAATATGGCGCAGTGCGATAGGGTGGCCTGAATCGGAATAGGGGGACAGATGTTTCACCAAGGGGTCCAACGAAATCACCGCCACCAGCTTGCCCTGATAGAGAAGGTTTAAACTTTGGCCCGGGCTGGGGAAAGACATGAAATATCCCGGCGGAATCGTCCCCGATCCACCATTGCCCTGATAAGAACCAAAAGTGATTAATTCGTATGATCCGTACCGCGTATCCGGATTGCGGTCAGCTTGAGCCGAAAACTGCCGGAACTGATTATTGTTGTTTCGGGTTTGAATCGCGGGCAGACCCAGCCATTCGATCAGCTGGGGTAAATAGGCCGGCCCGTTGGCCTGGCTCCAATCCAACTGGCGCAGCTCGGACGGGAATGTGCTCTTCAACCAATTCAACCCGTCTTCACGCAAAAGTTCTTTCAGAGTCCATCGGATGGAGTTGATCTGAGTGCTTTGATTCGCGGGCGCCGCTTTCACTAGCAAGCCGTCTTTCAACAGGCCGTTCTGGGTCAGCGTGTTTTTAAACGATGCTTCCCGGATTTTTAGCGAAAGAGATTGGGGGCTCAAAGGTCCTGCCCAGGTGATGATCAACAAAAACCAAAGGGCCAAAACCGGCTTGACCCAGTTAGCCTCACGGCATAGAAAAAAGTAAATAAAACAACCTAGGAACCAAACCACATAAATTAGGGAATAATAAACGTCCTTAGCCCAGCCGCCCCCCCACCCGTAGCTTTGATAGTAGAACCCCGAAAAAAGAATCAGGACGACGCAAAACCCTGAAATGATTTTGGGATAAACACCCTGCCACTTTTCAAAGCCCTTCCCTTTCGGGGCCGTCACCATGCCGATGGAAAGAAAGCCCAGAAGAAAAAGAAGGATTTTCTCGTCCAGAAAAAAGATGGACTGATGGTTTTTCCACTGTTGAAAAACCTTAAAGCCTTCCAAAGACAGGCTGATGGCCAGTAAAACCAAAACACCTATGGTCGTTCCCTCGCCGAAAGAAACAACCGGTTCAAGGGATTTTTCTTCACGATTCAGGTTTTTTAATAAACCGCCAAGGATATACCATGGAAAAACCAGGGGGCTGAGGATCTGATAGGACAACCCAATCACATCCGGTACCCCAAACGTGTTGCCGCGGTTGTGAAAAAGGTTGTTCAAATAACCATTCACCAGCCCGCTCGCCAGCGACAGAACCCAGATAAACAAACCCGTAGTGAGAAAAAACGCTACAAACGCCTTTAGTAAACCTTTCAACACACTCCAGAAATAGGCGTGGGTTTCATCCGTGGTTAAATTCCATCCCGCAAGGGGCCACAAAAACGCGGCCAGCGTCACGATGAGGAAAAGCTGAAAATAATCAGACCATATCCAATTACCTTCACCCATCGCGAAATACAAACACAGCAGAACCCCTAACCCCAAAAGGATAACCGTCGTGTGGAATTTGAAGTTTTTCAACCGGGGGCTGTTCAGTAAAAGGTGGATGAACGCGAAAAGGGATATGCCGAAAAGGCAGCAATAGGCCCAAGGCTGAAAATTGCCCAAATGGGCAAGGTTGGTGTTGGGGTTGGTAAAAGCACAGGGTGTATCGGCCTTCAATACCCAGCAAAAGGCCGTTATGAAACTAAAAATGAAAACGAACGGATACTTCCGGATATAGGTCTTCCAACCCAGACTGGATAAAAACCAAGAACGCTCAACACTCATAAGTTCTCCCATAAATAATTGGAATCAAAAAATCACTAACATTTAAACATAAAGGGCACCTGTGCCGAACCTATAGCTGTCCATCACCCACAAGGTGATGGACATTGTTTGCTGATACCCAATAAACAACATTGGGTACAAGGCGAGGTGCGAGACTTCACCTGTTGTGAGGCTTCAAGCTGAACAACACGATTTGGTTGTACCAACCCGCCATATAAGCGTTGCTAGGTTGTACCCCATCAATTTATTTATAAAGATGGGGTACCCCTGTGTTGAGACTTCCAGTCGAGACACACGCTTTCACCTGTTGTGAGGCTTCGAGCCGAACAACACGGTTTGGTTGTACCAACGCTTCACATAAGCGTTGGTAGGGTGTGCCAATTTCAGAGATATAAGAAATTGGCGCCCCTCAGTTCCTAAATCTTCATCATGCGCCGGTAATAAGCGTTGCGCCTGGCGAGGGCCGCCGGCGGTCCAAAAGCCCGCACGCTTCCCTTTTCAATCACAATCACCCGGTCCGCGCCCTTCGCTAAAACCGGGTGATGGGTCGCGGCCAGGATGGTACAGCGGCCTCGAAGTCCCTGGAGCACCTTGAGTATCCGGTCTTCATTCGCTTTATCCAGGTTCGCGGTGGCCTCATCCAGCACCATCAGCCGCGGCTTCGCCAGCAGGCTCCGGGCAATCTGAAGACGCTGCCGTTCGCCCAAAGACAGCGGTCCATGCCCGTCGACCAGAAAAGTGTCCAGCTGATGGGGCAAACGCCGCACCACTTCAGCCAAACCCGCCGCCGACAGGGCTTCCCACGCTTCGCGCTCACCCGCGCCGGGTGTTTGATAAAGAAGATTTTCCCTGATCGTGGCGCTAAACAACACGCCGTCCGCCGATACCAGCGAGGTGGCTTTGCGCAAATCCTCTTCGGACAGATCATGGATGTTCTGTCCGTCCAGAAGAACGCGGCCGTGGGACGCGGGCCGCAGTCCCAAAATCAGCTCCGCCAGGGTGCTCTTTCCCGAGCCCGAAGGCCCCACCAGCGCGTTCAATTTTCCGGGCAGAAGCTCAAAATTCACCCGGCGCAATACCGTCGCCCCATGGCCGTAATGGTACTCCAGGCCCTCCACGCTTATCCGGCCCGGCCCGGGTTTCAGGGCGTCTTTTCCGAAATGTTCCGGTTTACGCACCGCCAGCCGTAGCCCCCGGCGGAAAGACCCCAGGTGTTCCTGAATCACCACCGCCATTCCCGAAAGCGAATCCAGCGGGTCATAGACCTGGTCAATATAAGCCACCAGCATCACCACATCCCCGGGGGTTAATTGCCTCTCAAAGGCCCTCCATCCGCCCACCAGCAGCACCAGGGCCTTGCTGACCTGCACAAAAAAATTCTGGCCGAAAAGCGTCCAGGCCCCCAGCCGGTCCCTTTGCACGGCTCCCGCGTAGGCGCTGTAGGTTTCTTTACCGAGGGTCTTCATCTCGCGCTCCGTCGCGCCGCTGGCCCGGACGGTTTTTAACCCCGCCATACTTTCTGAAATCCGTCCCGAGATGGACTGCCACTGCTGGTAATAAGCGTCCAGGTTCACCCCCAGTCGCTTGGTGCTAGCCACCGCCACCCAGGCGTAAAAAGGCAGGGGGGCCAAAGCCAGCGCCGCCAGCAGGGGGCTTTGGGTAAACATGATCAACAGAATGCCCACCAGGGTCATCACTTCCGGCCCCACCCTTAAGGCCAGCATGGTCACCACCGGTTCAACCTGTTCCACCTGGTCCACCTGCTTGGTCAAAAACGATGCCCGGTCCGCGCTGTCGCGGTTTAAAGGCAGGTGAAGGGCTTTGCTAAAAGCCGCCAGGATCACCGCCCTTTCCATTCCATGGCCCGCGCGGCTGGTCATTATTTCCGCCCAGGCCGACATGAAGGAAGCCGATAACGAAATCAGTAAAAGCAGCACCACCACCACAATCAAAGTGGCCATGGCCTGTTTGGGCGTGCGGTGGGCCACCGTGTGCCGGGTGTGGGGTTTTTTAGATTTCCACGCCTGGAACAGTGAAGTTTCGACTGTCTCAAGGGAATTTTCATTCGCGCTGTCCGTCACAAAAACGCCGGCCACGTCGTTCACCGCCTCCCGGTAAAGCAGGGGCTGCAGTAAAAGCAGCAGACTGGAAAGGCCGGCCAGGG
>OLLS01000186.1_pt1 | contig 54501 bp, 63 predicted proteins | sample 1604631 | NCBI WGS metagenome assembly OLLS01 (sample SAMEA104055725, study PRJEB20765) | soil metagenome | biome: Arctic tundra; feature: Polygonal ground; material: soil | place: USA | collected 2011-09 | depth 0-0.5 m | reverse complement strand
CGGACAGGATTATTTACCTGCTGGGTTCCTCTACAAAGTTTCAGTCCCTAGACTTCCTCCTTGTCCAGATTTAGCTTGGCGCACTTACACTTCGAGCGAAGCATAACACCCAGCTGTGCCCCATCCACGCGTTTATCCTGGGCCTGTTAAAAGCTTCATGACAGGGGTCATGTTTTGGCGAAATTAGCCCCTTTATTGGCATAAAAAGCCCAATGAATAATTATCTTCACTCTATGACGTAGGACATATAACGATTTTGAACCCGTGAATAAAATCTCCTCGCTGGATGAAACTCCGCGTTTTGAATATCCGAACCGCGCGTTTCATCACGGAAACTACGGAGGAATACCGATGAAAAAAGCTTTAAATTGGCTGGCCGCAGTAATAGTTTTGACACTTTGTTTTTCGCAGAAAGCGATGGCCTTACCAGTATTCGCCAGAATGTACAGCTATAACTGTTCAACCTGCCATTATCCTGGTTACGCCGAATTAAATAAGTTCGGTTACAATTTCCGCGCGGCTGGTTATCGAATTCCCAGCGACATCGGAAAAGACATGAACGATGGTAAGTTCGATGTTACGAACTACCTCACCGCCCGTTTTTCCGCCGGTGTGAGCGCAAAAACCACCACCAACGCGAACGGTACTCCTGTTCCCGACAATGGCAGCTTTACATTAGGCTCCCCTAGTCTTTATATGGCAGGTGGACTCAGCACGAACTTCTTTGAATATACGGAATTAAACTTAGGGAACGGAACTGGAATTTTCCCGGGCTCATCGCCGACCCTTTCGAGCGCAAAACTAGGTTATGTCACCGGAAGTGAAAATGATTTTTTCACTTTCCGGATCGGAAAATTTAGCGCGCAAGGTTTTGGCGCGGCCGACAGCGAACCGATTGGAACCCCCAGTATCTCAAGCACGGTGAAACCAACCGAGACTGGTATTGAGTTTGGATACACCCATCAGGACACCCGCATTACCTTGGGTGTTTATGACGGTATTCAAAGCGATTCCTACACTGGTTTGGACAGCACCACCAATGGAACAGCGTCCACCACCACAACCCTCGCAACCCCCGCCTCCGACAATAACAACGCGAAGGACTTCCAGCTGTTCGTCAACCAGTTCATCGGTGACGATGGAGTGGCTCTCACCGCGGAATTTTACAACGGGTTCAACGGCGCGATTAACGGAGATGGCACAGCCACTACCACCAGCACGGGCTCCGGGTACAACATCGGCCAGGAGTTTTACAACACCGCCTTCTTTATCAGTTCGCCCGTTATCAAGAATCTGGAGTTGAGGACCGGCGTTGAATATGGGCAGACAGGCGCGGGAATATTCGCGGCGAACGGTACCGGATCGGGAGCTACGGCCGGCGGCTTCGCTGAATTGGAATATGAATTGGCCGACATTACACCCGTGGTTTTCCGTTGGGACTCAACCACAAGCAACGTGAACGCGGCTAACGTAGATACTGAAAAATACACACTAGGTATGATTACACCTTTTGTGCAGACGGTTTATCAGAATCCAACTTTGACTTTGACTCAAACCAATACAGCCAAGGGTTATAACAACGCTTACGCCTTTACAGATTCGTTGTACGTGTTCTTTTAAGTCCGATAGCAGGGAAAGGGCCGCCCTTAAAAGCGGCCCTTCAAAATTTAAATTTAGGAGGATTTCATGAAAAAACACATTAGGGAATTCATCGGTTTTCTGGTTATCGCGCTTTCGCTCTTTGGTTTCGTGTCCGCTTTTGCCGGCGACGCGGTCGACCCCGGCCAAAAATTATTTGTAAGCAAATGCTCCCAATGCCACGACAAGGACGCTAAAGGCAACGTGAAGATGGCAAAAATCTTGAAGGTGGACCCGATTAAAGTCGACCTGACGAGAGCTGAGGCGGTTTCTTTAACTTCAGATCAGACCGAAGCGATTGTCTCCAAGGGCCAGAACAAGATGCCTAAATTCAGCGCCAAATTGACGGCGGATCAGATCAAATCGATAGTCACCTATCTAAAAACCCTTCAAGGAGTTACCTCAGCGAACTAAGAAAGACTTTTTTACTTCTTTTATTGATGTTCAAAAAGCCGGGAGCCCCCTCCCGGTTTTTTAATAATAAACTTTAACTCTATGACCTGGGTCATAAATTACCGGCGAAAACCCCTTTATTATCCCCCTAATTCAAAAAAGGAACTCGACATGAAAGATGACAAAGCTGTCCACAACGAACCCAAAAATCCTCAACGCCGGACCTTTCTGGTCGGTCTCACAGTGGCCATGGGCAGTTTCATCAGCGTGGTTTTAGGCGGTTCGGGTATTTTCTATTTTCTTTCGCCGGCCTGGCGCAGCAAAAAAGACGACTGGGTCGAAGTTGGCATGGCCGACAGTATTAAAGAAGGCGATCCCGTCAAGGTGGATTACGTTCAACGCAAAAAAGACGGCTGGCAGGTCATTGAAAGTCCCAGTTCGGTCTGGGTTCTTTTGCAAAAAGGAACATGGATCGCTTACGATCCCCATTGTACCCACCTGGGCTGTCCCTACCGCTGGGATTCGGCCAAACAAGAATTCCTTTGCCCCTGCCACGGCGGAGTCTTTTCCAAGGAAGGAACTGTGCTTTCGGGCCCTCCTCCCAAACCTCTCATCCGCTATCCGACCAAAATTGAAAACGGAAAACTCTTCATTTTGCCGGGAGGTGTGGCATGAAAAAAATACTCGACTGGCTGGATGAACGCACCGGCTGGAAAAAAGTTAAGGAAGTCATCTTCGACCGCCACATCCCCAAAGGCGTGGACTGGCGTTATACCCTGGGCAGCGTCACCCTCTTCTTTTTTATCCTTCAGGTCACCACCGGCATTCTTTTGGCCATGCATTACTCGCCCTCGCCCGACCACGCTTATGATTCGGTCAAGTATCTTTCCAGCGAAGTTCCTATGGGCAACTTCTTAAGAGGCCTGCACAAATGGGGCGCCACCGGCATGGTGGTCTGCGTGTTCCTCCACATGCTCCGGGTCTTTTTCATGGGAGCCTATAAATATCCACGGGAAATCACCTGGCTTTCCGGCGTCCTCCTGTTTTTCTTTGTCATCGGTTTTGGTTTCACCGGGTATCTGCTTCCCTGGGATCAAAAAGCCTATTGGGCCACCACCGTGGGCGCCCACATGACCGAACAGGTTCCATTTATCGGCAACGCGCTCGGTAAAATTCTCAAGGGCGGACAGGATTTAGGCGCCATTACCTTGTCCCGTTTTTACGCCATTCACGTGCTCCTCTTTCCCGCCTTGACCGTTTTGTTCATCGCCATCCACTTGTTCCTTGTCGTCTGGCACGGCATTTCGGCGCCGCCCGAACGCGAAACCACCTTAAAAACCGAAACCGAAGCCGACTGGAAATCCCGTCTGCATGCCCGTTATATGGAACTCAAAGCCCAGGGCAAACCTTTCTGGCCCGATATTATTTTTAAAGACACCATGGCTATTACGCTGGTCTTTCTCGTCATCATCGGATTGGCCCTGTGGAAAGGCGCCGCGTTGGAAGAAATGGCGAATCCCACCGACACTACCTACAACCCCCGGCCTGAATGGTATTTCCTCTCCGTGTTTCAGTTGTTGAAATACTTCCCCGGCAAGCTCGAGGCTTTCGCCATTGTTCTTTTACCGCTCATTGTGGTTTCCGCCTTGTTTGCCCTTCCCTTTTTCGACAGGGGGCCGAAACGCCACCCGGCTGACCGTAAATGGCTTGTTATCGCGGGCTGGCTCGCCGTCCTGGGCGTGGTCGTTTTGACCGTTCAAGGCGCGAATACTCCCCTGACCAACCCGACCGCGGAAAAGGATCCCCTGGTCATGGAAGGCAAACGCCTCTTTACCGATCTTCACTGCGAATACTGTCATACCATTCATGGTCATGGCGGCACCGTCGGTCCTGATCTGGACGGCGTGGGTGTGCGGCGCAACCAGGATTGGCTGGCCAATCACTTCCGCAATCCCCAAAAAATGACCCCCGGCAGCAAAATGCCCAACTTCGGTTTGCTGGACGGCGAGGTGGAAGCCCTGGTGGCCTACATGAGCACCCTGGGTGGCGTTTTTGACGCCAAAGCTCCAAAACTCTTCGAGGATAATTGCGCCACCTGCCATAAGTTCCACGGCGTGGGCGAGGATATAGGCCCCGATCTTTCACATATCGGCCAGCTCCGCGACGCCGATTACATCGCGGCTTACATTAAAGACCCACTTAAGTTAAATCCGGACGCCGCGATGCAGGGCTTCGTGGATCAGCTGACACCGGCGGAAATTCAAAACGTGGCGAACTACCTCAACCAACAGGGACAGTAAATCAACTCAATGGCCAGGAGATTTTTTCTCTTGGCCTTTTGGTTTAACGAAACATTTGGGTTTCTTTTGAATAACTAAACGCCGCGATAAGATATCCTTTGAAACATCAACCGCCGGGATGGAAAAGTCATTGGCTGGAAAAAGCCCTCAAGGACAGTTCGGCAGGCATTTGCCTACTGGATTCAGACGGCCGGGTTCGGTATCAAAACACACCCAGTCTGCGCCATTGCGGTTCTTATAAAGACGCCGTTTGTCCTAAAGAGTGTCTTTTATCCAAAGACAATTCCCTTTCCCAAAGAAGCGAAGGGCTTCACTTTTATCCCAATCATAAAATCGGAAACCAGTATTACGACATGGCTTTCCTGGACAGCTGGCATACCCGGGTTATTGTTCAGTATCCTCTGCGCCGGAGATACGAAAAACAACTTCACCAGTTTATGACCAATGGTTTGAGCCCCCGGGAAATGGATGTGGTGCAATTGGGTTTAAAGGGACAGACCAACGAGGAAATCGCGGTAAATCTGGGCATTTCGAAAGCGACCCTCAAAACACACTTGAATAACATTTACAAGAAAATCCCTGAGGTGCGCGGCAAAAACTGGAGGGGAGTCTCGGATCTTTCATATGAAAAAAACGGGGACACCGAAACCAGTTAAGAAGCGCCCTCCTTTATCTATTTTTTCATCCCACTGATTAATCATCGTTTCTCGGCGATCAATGGAGGACCATGACCTTACCGGTTTTATTGGCCGTTTCCGACCCGTAATTAACTTCGATCACGAAAATATAAAGCCCGCTAGCTACCGGCGCCTGATTTTGATTTTTCAGGTTCCAGATAATGCTATTCACTCCGGGGTTTCCCTGGATCGTTTCGGAAAAAACTTCCTCGCCCATCAGGGTATACAAACTGACTTGAATCGACGCATTCCCGCCCAGATCGATCACGAAATTGATCGGTTGGCCATTTCGGGAGACATTCGGTTCTGCCAAAGCGCTTATCAGCAATGTCGAGACAGTCGGCGTTGGGGACGCCGTTGCCGTAGCGGTCAAAGTGGGGGTATTGACGATCGCGGGAGTATTAGACGGTGTAATAGTTGCCGTCTGAGTTGGAGTGACTGTGGGCGTTTTGGTGGCTGTAGCCGTCAAAGTATTCATCGCCGTTTGAGTCGGGGTACCTGTGGGCGTATAGGACGGTGTAGCGGTTACCGTATTCGTCGGCGTCGGGGTGGCGGTGTCGATAACTGTGTTAGTCGAAGTATTGGCGGCGGTTTGAGTGGCGGTGTTGGTAGTGGAACTGGTAGCCGTGTTGGTCGGCGTATTGGTTGATGTCAACGTGGCCGTATTGGTAACTGAGTTGGTCGAAGTATTCATCGCTGTCGATGAAGCGGTATTCGTGACTGTATTCGTCATGGTTTGAGTGGCGGTATTTACCGCCGTGTCGTATGCGGTATTGGTGGCGGTGTTCGTAACAGAACTGGTTGCCGTGTTGGTCGGCGTATTGGTTGATGTAACCGTGCCCGTATTGGTAACCGAGTTGGTCGAAGTATTGGTCGCCGTCGGTGAAGCGGTATTCGTTGCCGTATTCGTCATGGTTTGAGTAGGGGTATTTACCGCCGTGTCGGATGCGGTATTCGTGGCGGTACTCGTAACGGAACTGGTAGTCGTGCTGGTCGGCGTACTGGTTGATGTCACCGTAGCAGTATCGGTAATCGAGTTGGTCGAAGTATTGGTCGCTGTCAACGAAGCGGTATTCGTTGCGGAACCGGTAGCCGTGCTGGTCGGCGTATTGCTTGATGTCACCGTGACCGTATTGGTAACCGAGTCGGTTGAAGTATTTGTCGCTGTGTTGGTCAGCGTGTTGACGAAGGTGCTCGTAGCCGTGTTGGTGGCTGTATTAGTCGCTGTATTCGTAATGGTGTTCGTATCAGAACTGGTAGCCGTGTTGGTCAGCGTATTGGTTGACGTCACCGTGGCCGTATTGGTGGCTGTGTTAGTCGCCGTATTCGTCGCGGTGTTTGTCGCGCTGGGGGTAGCTGTATTGGTAGGGGTTTGAGTCGCGGTATTAGTCGCTGAATTGGCGGCGGTATTTGTCGATGTCTCCATTGCCGTATTCGTCGCTGTGCCCGTGGCGCTGTTGGTTGCCGTGTTGGTAAAGGTGCTTGTAGCCGTACCTGTGGCCGTATTGGTGGCTGTGTTGGCCGCCGTGCTCGTGTGCGTGGTTGACGGCGTAGCCGTCGAAGTATTCAAGGCCGTGACGGTCGCGGTACTGGTCGCAGTATACGTGGGAGTACGGGTAGAGGTGCTGGTTGCTGTCTGTGTCGCCATATTCACAACCACGCTGGTCGGAGTATTCGTGGCTGTTTTCGTAGCCGTATTGGTAGGACTATTCGTGGCGGTCTTGGTCGGGGTATTGGTACCCTTGACTCCCAGAGAGCCGACGATATCCGCGATCAAATTACACTGGGGGCTTCCCAAACCGGTGGTCAGGTCATAACCGGCGACGGACAGGTACTGTAACCCCGGGGTTGGAGTTGGGAACCAATAATTGTTGGTGCTTCCATCGGCGATATCGTGAAAATCATTGGTGTAAGTCGCGGCGCTGCTCGCTAGGTTGTAAATAACTGGGTTTAATAAACCAATAGGCCCGACGGATCCGCCAGCGGCCTGTTCGTTGATCAAGGCGGTCAGGGCGGCCCAAAGCGGCGCGGCAGCGCTGGTTCCGCCCACGCTGTAGGTTCCGCTTTTACCCCCGCTGGTTGTGTAAATTTCAATGTTGTCCGCGATGAGGGCCACGTCTGGGATATTGCGGTAGCTGGAAGAGGCGTCGCTGGAGCCGTTTACAAAAGGCACCTGGTATGTGGGGATGGGTATAGGAGTAGTGCCACTATTACAAATGCCCCCGCTGCTCACCGCGTTAGGCGCGGGCGTCCTGGTGGTGGAGGGACCGGGGGAGTCGTTCCATGTGGTTTCGCTCACATAAGTTCCCAAAGTGCCACCGGAACCGCTGGTGGTCAGGGCCGTTCCGCCCACCGCGGTGATCAAACCGGTTTCGGCGATAGGAAATGGCACGGTTGGCTGGGGATCGTCCGCCACATAAGCGCCCAAATCCCCGGAGGCTTCAAAAAAGGATTGTCCCTGAGCGGCATACTGCTGAAAGATAGGCGGCACGTTCGCATCGTAGCTTCCCGTCCAACTCCAGGAACTGCTAATTTCATAGCACAAAGGATTGGGGCTAGTGGGATTGGCGATGGCGTTTAACAAATCGTCCAGTTCGGCGTTGCTGTTCCCGGCATTTTCATAAACAAACACGCTGGCTCCGGGCGCCATGGACATCGCCATCTCGATATCCAGTTCCACCTCCACTTCCCCGCTGCCGGGGCGGCTAATGGCTGTGCCCACCGCAACTTTAGTTAAACTCGGCGAACCGATACCCGTGTCCTTTTCATAACTAGTGATGTTGGAGGCTCGATAAGTATCCAATTCAAACAACGCGATATTTTGTCCACTGCCGGTTTGAGAGGTGCAGGGCACGTAAGTATTTCTAAAATCAGAACCCCAATAGTCACCGCCCGCGCCGGTTCCCGTGCCTAGGTTTATTTTCAGTCCCGGCAAAGGATTACCGGTGATGCTCTCCATTCCCTTGAGAACCAGGTTGGCGTGTGGCGCGGCAGCGTTATCCAATCCGCTTACGCGCGAAAGCGGCAGGTCCAAATCCACCGAAGGTTCACTATCCGGCGCGTAGAACTGTGTTCCATCCGCGCGCTGGTAATAGTGAAGATTTACGTGAAAAATTCTGCGCACGTCCGCCGCGGTAGCGGCCACGTCTAACAGCAATCGGTTGGGCCACGTCCCCACCACCGCCAAACCGTTGGATTCAACAAAATTTCTAAGCTTCTGGTAATCCGCTAGGGTGGGTCCAAACATTTGGGTGAATTGATCAGGGGTCAGATAGTGGTGATATTGGGAGCTATGGGGATCATAAATATTTTGAATTAAATTCTTGAGTTCATCTGGATGGCGTGGAGGTAAGCCGATGGCCAAACGGAGCGATTTCGAATCTTCCACATCGCCGGCCCATAACGCGGTGAAAACCTCCGGCGGAACATGTCCCCGAAGCTGTTGCAAACTCGCGGCTTGCGATATGGAAACGGTTAAAAAACCAAGAACCGCTAAACCGATCCCCATTCGCTGGGTATGAAAAAAAATATTTTTCGGCAAGATCCTGGCCCCAAAGTTTTATAAGTGAAAATATAATCTCACAAAAGAGAAGGATTTGGTTTTCCATTCTTCTGTCGCCAAGCAATAAACTCGCTTCACTTTTGGCATCGTCTCAAAACCAAAGAATTAAAGGATTTCGTTAGTCACTTTTTATTTTTGTCGTGGTTTTTTTCGATCCCCGCTAAAAAATTTAAATTTCGGAGACTACTGAATATTGCCCCGGACAGTGTGAAAGCCGCCACGACGAAACGGCGGAGGGGTTTAGGAATTTATTTTGATGTCCTGCTGAATGATTCCCAACAAAGTGAAAGTCTGATAACCCGCCGGCAGATTAAAATTGCCGGTCGGCAGATTCCGGTGCCGTATTTTGATGAGTTTAAGACGGCTGGATATTTTTCCATTAACGTAAAGAGCCGCGTGAACTGGAAACTGAAGGTTCGAATAACCCTGAAGAAAAACGGTGGTATCCGCCCCCACCTGGCTCAGTTCTTCCCCAAAAAGATCGACCACCAGCCGTGTCAGACTCCACATCGTATCGTAATCCCCGCTCGCCATTCCAGTGGCTTTCAAAGGAGTCATCCACACTTGCCTGTTTTTTACGCCGTTGGTCTGCATTTCATATAGATCGCAGAGGAACCCGTCCATCTTGACGTCCTTTTGCGTCTGAGCGGAATTCCCGTTAAATAAAGCCTCCGCGTTATCCCGCACCAGCTGATAGGCCAATTTAACGGCGTCGTTGGCGCCCTCCATTTGTCCTCTCAGCTTGCCCGCCACCAGATAGCTGGTCATTTTCAAAACCGTCTGGTCCGCCGCGCTGACCGGCACGATAATTTTATTGAGATCGTCCACTAAGGTAATTTGGGATGTTTTCTCGTCATAAATCAGAGACCCGCGCGACCATGGCCCGTTTACATTCACTCTGACCTTGCCGTTCTCCACAAACGCGTCCAAATTAGCCCAGGAGTGGGCATCCGAAGTGCTCTCCAACCGGACCAAAAGTTCCGTTCCGGCCCAAACCGGCGCCGCCCAGACCATCAGCAAAAGAAGAAATATATTTTTCATAAGTCCTGTCTTTAAAAAATGCCGAGAACTATTGATCCGGTGCTGTAACTATTCCTGCTCCTCTTCATCCCTTACGATGGGTTCCTCCACCGTATCGTCCACCATCGAATGGATTTCCAGTTCAAACCATTGGTCGAAGGTCTTCTCATCCCGGTTTGGGGGCCAATAAGCCTCGTCGGTTTGCCACTCGTCCAAAGCGTCCTCGAAAATGTCGGTTTTTAAGGGACTTATGTCCGCCCGGGATTCCTCCAGGGAGTCATAATCCGGAATCAGTAGGACTTCACAGTCCGCGTTAATTTCCGCAAGGGTAAAAATACGGCCTTTTTCCTCATCAGTTTTAGGCGTAGCGTTGACCCAGTCCACGAAGGGTTGTTTGGCCTTGATGACGACCGCGTTTCGGTTGATGTACATTGTTCTGTTCCTTCTCGAATGAATTTGTCAGGCCCTCAGGATAACCGGAAAAAAAACTATTTTGAAAATCAATTTTTGCCCATAATCGGGCGTAAAGAAGGTTTATCTTTATTTCTTTTATTCAAAAAAATGCGACAATAAACTAACATCCGGGATATTACAGACGGAAAACTCGGTGTTATACTGGATTTCCACGGAACAGGTTAAAGTAAAGCATGGACAGCCCCACTAACCCTGAAAAAGCGAAAGTTCTCAAGCAAGCCCAGGCGCTTTTTCGCGAAGGCCAATGGGACAAAGCCCTGGTCGAATACGAGAAACTCCAGGCCATGGACAAGTCGGATCTCGAAGTCCTCATCATAGTGGGAGATATCCACGCCAAGAAAAGAGCCTTCCAATCGGCTTACGAAACTTACGACAAAGCCGTAGCTGAATTTTCAACCCTCAGACAAACCGACAACGCCATTCTGATTTATAAAAAAATAGTCAAATGGGACATGGCGAAACTTCCGGTTGAGCTTCGGATGAACATGAATATTTTTCAAAGCTATCTCGAGATTGACGAGGAGCTCAAAGGCGGAAGGACCGATGTCGCCATCGGCTTGCTGGGTAAGCTTTTAAAACTCCGCCCCAAAGATCATCTGGCGCACGCCCTGCTGAAAGACCTCGGCGATATGATTGAAAAAACCAACCCCAATCTTCAGCGGTATCAAATCCTGGCCGACGCCTTTTCAAAACACGGCATTTTGGACAAGGCTCAGGAGCTTTATAAAAAAATATCCGAAATGGACCCAAAAAACCGGTCCGCCCGGACCAGTTTGGCAAAAATTTTTCAAAAGCAGGGTTTTGACGGCGAGGCAAAAAAAGCCTTTTTACATCTGGCCGAACTGGCCCTGACCGAAAACGACCTGGACGGGGCCTTCGAGTTCGTCCAAAAAGCCATCGAATTGAAAAGCGTGGAAGCGGGCTATATTTTGGGGTTAATCCGTTTCAAAGAGAAAAAATGGGCCGATGCCAAGAACGAATTCGAAAATCTGCTCCGGATTAAAGTCAACCACGTGGGAGCCCTAACCCATCTGGGACAAGTTAACGCCGCGCTGGGCCACCCGGAAAAAGCCGCTGAAAATTTCCGCAAAGCTTTGGCCATCGACAAGAACAACGGACAGGCGCAGGAAGCCTGGGTTGAGTTTTGTATTCAAAGCAAAGATAAAGACACGGCCATTCCCTACCTGACGGCCCTGCTGGATAAAGCGGTTGCGGACAACCATGCCGAGCGGACAGCTAAATTCTCAAGAATGATGGTCCAGTTGAATCCGGCCATCGTTTTTCCCCGGGTCAAATTAATGGAGGCACTTCACGCGCTGGGCGACCTTCAGGGTGCCGCCGACACCAGCCGTGCGTTATCCGTGATCTATGAACAGCAGGGACAATTAAACGACGCGGCCCAGTGCCTGGAAAAAGCGCTCCAATGGGTGCCCACCGACGAGGCCTTGATCAAAGCCCTAGCCGAGGTTCAGCAAAAAAATCCTCCGCCGCAAGCCCCACCCCAGGCGGTCCCGACGGCGGAGTTTATTGAGTTAAAACAAGAAGTTTTGGGTAATCCGGAACCAGTGGACGTTATCCGTTTCGACGAAATAACCGCGGAGGATGTGGAAGAATCTGAACCGCCACCCGCCGAACCATCCGATGCGGACAGCCTTGAGCTCCAGTTGGTGGCGGCACCCGCCGCCGAATCGTCAAACGGCCTAGAGTCCCAATTGAATACGGCGGCCCTGTGCGTCCAGCAGGGACTGTTAAAAGCAGCCATCGATATTTACCAGCAAATTTTAGAGGTCCATCCTCATTTGACGGACGTCCGAAAAAAACTCAACGAGGCGAACGCCCTCTACCTGCAAAAATGGGTCGAGTCTAAAAAATAATCCCCGCTGACGACCGGCTTTGTTTATTCGTACAAACCCATTGAGATTTTATGCAGGTATTCGGTGTTGATATCCGTGCAAAGGACGAAATGCTTTTTCGTCTCCAGATTCTGGAATAACCGGGCGAAGGTGATACAGATGTTGCCCGTCACCAGCGACAGATAGGGCTCGGTGATGAAGATGCTTTTGCTCAATCCCCCGTCGACCAGCATGTAAAAATAATCTTTCATGGTATGGTCCTCCCCCTTCAGGGCGGGCCGGAACATTTGGCGGTTCCGCCGGGATTCCAGGGCTTTTCCCATCACTGTTTCGGTCACCTGAAAGCCGTTTTCGTCCAAAACATAAAGGCATTCCACCAGCGGGAAAAAGTGGACCATTTCCAAAAGTTTCCCGTCAAAATAGACCATCGGAATCTGCGCCAGCTCAGTCTGCACTTCGCGGGTCATCACCTCGTATTTTTTTAGGTTGAATTTTTTGATACTGATTTTCTGCAGAAGGGTTTCTTTGTATTTACGGTTGATATCCCCGACCCGCGTTTCCAATATCCTCTCGTCCATCTCGCCCAGGCGCTGGGGCTTCGCGAAATAATATCCCTGAATCATGTCCACGCCCATTTCCATCACCGTCAGGGCTTCCTCCTGGGTCTCAATTCCCTCGGCCAGGGTCAGGGCTCCGATCTTGTGTGAAAGCCCTACCAGGGATTTAAAAACCTCCTGCTTGTGAAAATCCTTTTGGATGTTTTGGACCAGATAACGGTCCACCTTCAGGATGTCGGGCTTCAGCAGGGGTATACGGTTCAAATTGGAATGTCCCGCCCCCACGTCGTCCAGGGCGATCATAAAGCCGTAATCCCGGTAGGTCTGAATAAACCTTTGCAGTTGATCCAGGTCCTTCACGTCCGATTCGATGACCTCCAGCGCGATAGAGGAAGGCTTCAGGCCCGCGTCAGTCACCTGGCGCAGCAGTGCCCCCGATCCTGCCACCCCCTGGTCGATGACGGAGGCTTCAAAATTCAACGACAGGAAGCAATCGGGCTTCTTGGCCGCCATGGGGGCGAAAGTTTCCAAAACCGTCTTGCGGCAAAGGCGGTCCAGATCCAGGACCCGCCCTGACTGGGAGGCCAGAAAAAAAAGCTCCAGCGGAGGGACGGTTTTATGGGTGGCCGGATGAATACCCCGGGTCAGCCCCTCATACCCCGAAATGCCTTTTTTTCGCAGCGAGACAATCGGCTGAAAGTGGGCTTCCAGGGATTCCATTGAAATAATTTCCTGCAAATCGGAGGCGGTGGTTGGCATAGTTTTCTCAGGTTTGATATTTTTTAAATAATACATAACTCGTCAAGAACAAGAATCATACCAGAAACGAAGCCCGTTCCGGCCCGCGGGAACGCCGGTTTAATTGACATTATCAGGGAAAAAGTTTGACCCGCACCCGCATTGTCCTTCTGCGACAATAACGTTGTCCCGGTTTCTTTTTTGTAGTCAGCCCGACAATCAATGGAGCAGCCGAAACTTATTAGGAATTTTGATTATTTTGTTATGACTTTGTTAGATTTTGAACTGGAAATAATTCAGAGAGGGACTTCATAACACCGAAACTCGGTTGAGTCTCTATTGGGCTGTTTTTTTTTGCTGATCGACCCAATTCAGCAATATCTTGCGGTTTTTATCCGAAAGAGGCAGGCCCAATCCCAACTTCGCCTGGGCTTCGGGCGGCATTAAACCCTTGGAAAGTTCTTTTTCCAAATGTTTCAATTGTTTGGCCACAGGTTCCTCGTCGGGAAACGGAAATTGATCGCCCATCGGAAAGTCATCCAAACTATCGCCAGTTTCTTTTTTAATTTTTTTAGCCATAACCGGATCCGTGCCGGCATAGGCTGTGCCCGGCACATGACAGGCAAAACAGCTATCCTTGAGAATATGTAGAACGGTTTGATGAAAGTCGATCGGGGTTGGAGCGTTGTCGGCGAAAGCGTTGAAAGTCTTTAATAAAAAGACTGAAAATAAAACTGGTATTAATAAATTTTTAAAGCTAGTTTTCACGATAGCCTTCAAAGAATCTTAAAATAGTTAATGCCGTTTATTAAAAAAATCAGTCCTTCTAATAGCCCGAACTTTTTGAGGAAGAAGGGCTATTGCTATTTCCGCAGGCCGGAACCAAAAAACTAAAAAGTAACAAAGACAGTATCAGGGCTGTTATTCTCACGACGACCTCCTAACAAATTAATTTACAACTATTGAACCGGCCATGCCTGTACAGCCGCCGCATGACGATCCGCCACAAATTCCATGAACCGTGCAATGGTAAAAATAAGTACCTGACGCGCTAAACGTTAAAGTGGCAGGAAAAGAATTGGCGCTAATGCTCAGCAGGGCTGTTCCGCAGCCGGTAATCGGTGTCGGCGATCCGGAAAAACCATCAACGTATAATGTGTGGCCATTTACGTTTAAGGTAGAGTTCCAGACAACTGCTTGACCGCTGGTAATGGTCACGTTCGCGGGACTAAATGTATCGCCAGTGCCCACACCTATAGTCGCGGCGATGACCGGAGTATTTGTCGGCGTGTTGGTAACCGTGTTTGTCGACGTTATCGTCGGCGTATTGGTAATGGTATTTGTCGGCGTGATTGTCGGAGTATTGGTTTCGGTGTTGGTCGGCGTCAGAGTATCGGTAGGGGTCGGCGTTTCCGATTCTACGGTCGTGTTTGGTGTTGGTGTATTCGTGGACGTCGCGGCCACCGTCGGTGTATTGGTGGGGGCCGTATTGGCGCTAGTCGGACTGCTATTGTTTCCGCAGGCATGAATCAAGAGACTTAAAAACAACGATGACACAATCAAAATTACAGCTTTCATTACAAACCCCCATTAAGTATTAATTATTCAGCGCCCCTTCGTTGATCCAGGCCGCCACATCGGCTAATTGGGCGGCACTCAAAATAAAACCACCGCTTTCCGGCATTTGGGGAGAACAGCCCGTCCCGCTGAGTCTTAAATAAAGCGCGCTCTGGCTGGCGTTCCCCGGTGAAACCAGTAATGAAGTGCAGCCGTCTGGGGCCGATTGATTCACGACTGAATTATAAAAATTGGCTTGTGAACTGGGATCAGGCGGTCCCGGAAATCCACTTGCGCCGTGGCAGTTAGAACAAGAATTCGGCTGAATATAGGTGGTGTAAATATAAGTAAAGGTAACCTGAGTGGCTGTTGAAGTAGCCGTATTGGTAGCCGTGTTCGTGGGCGTATCCGTCATGGTGTTGGTAGCTGTGTTCGTCGGCGTATTGGTATTGGTAAAGGTTTGACCCGCCGTATTAGTGGAGGTGTTCGTGGGTGTGACAGTCGGTGTATTAGTTGATGTGGATGTATTGCCCGGCGTATTCGTCCAGGTATTGGTAGGCATGATGGCCGGCGTGCTGGTCGAATTAAAATTAGGGGAGGAAACGGCGGTAACCGAATAGGATCTTGAACAACCGGCTTCCATCGCGGCGGCTAATAAAACTGAAACTGTCGTTAACTGATAAATCTTTTTTCTATTCACGATGTTCGCCTTTAAACGGTCAAAAAAGTCACCTTTTGATTTAAAACAATTCATCATCGAAAAAGCCGCCACGAATAAGGCATCCTGACGGCTTTTCGATTTTCAAAAATTAATTCACTACCACCGAACCAATCATCCCATTCCCCCCGCCGCAAATACCGTAGGTGGTTGTACCGCAGCCCGAATGGCCTGATACGCCGCAATGATAGTAATAAGTGCCCGCGGTCGGAAAAGCGATGGTCGCAGGAAAACTGGTCGTATTGGTCCCTGAGGAACCGCTGGTGCCGGAAAAACTATCCAAAGTCACCGTATGGCCGTTCAAGGAAGAGTCCCAGACTACCGATTGCCCATGAGTAATGGTGACTGCGCTGGGACTGAAAAAATAATTGCCCCCGCTGACAGACGCGCCAACGCCTGAATTGCTGTTGTTGGGTGTGGGAGTTGGATTTGGATTTGAGGAAGTGCTGGTAGGGCTGTTGGAACAGGCTACCGCCATCCAGATTAAAGAGCAGAGCATAAAGCTTAAACCCAGTATTTTTTTCATGTTAGCCTCCCTGACTTTTGAATTACGGTAACATCTCACTTCATCGAATGTTCAACTAGCGCTTAATCCTGTGTATTGCGCCGGCCCTCAAAATGTTACCGAAGTCCCTTTATTTTTTCCGGATGGGGTAACATTAGGGTTGGATACTCACTATTCATGTTAAAGGAGCCTTGGCCTTGGATTTCAATGACGACCAATGGCAAAGTTGGACCCGGTTGATGAAACTAACCCAGGGCGGTGACAAGGAAGCTTATGAGCGCCTTCTGGTGGAGATGAGTCCGGTGGTCTTTAATTTTGTCCGAAAAAGGGTCTTCAACCAGAACCATGTCGAGGATGTTTTTCAGGAAGTACTTTTATCGTTCCACAAGGCCAAACATAGTTATCGGACCGATCTGCCCTTTCCTCCCTGGTTCTTCGCGGTGATTCGTAACGCGGTTTGGGCGGCCCTGAAAAAGAACCATAAGATCGGCCAGCGCGAGGTTCCGCTGGAGGATTTTTTCGACATCGCCGCCCTGGATCCGGCTGAAGACGGACTTGAAGACCCTCTTCACCAGGCTCTGGAAGCGCTGCCTGAGATGAACCGGCAGGCGGTGGAACTGTTGAAGTTAAAAGGGATGAGTGTGGAAACAGCGGCAAAGACTCTGGGAATATCCCAGGCCGCCCTGAGGGTGAGGGCGCACCGGGGGTACTCTCTTTTGAAGAAGCTACTAAAAACCCAAGTGGAAAAAAGCGAATGAGCGAATCGATTCAATCTCAACCTATTAGAAGCACCCTTCCCGAATCCCACCGGCTTTTGGTGGATAAGCTTGTCGCGGAAGTAAAGCCTTCCAAACCGGCTCCCACGGTTCTGGGACAATGGCTGGTGTGGCTGACTTTCTCCCTTTTGGCGGTGGCCGTTTCCCTTTCCCTGATCGGACCTCAATTTGAGATTCTGGAAAGACTCACTGATTTTTCGTCCGGAGGTTTCTTATTGCTAACTTTCATCCTGGCGGCTTTCACGGCCTGGATGGGCATCGCCTCAAGCATGCCGGATTACCGGCCCCACCCCGCGCCCCGCATTGTCGCTGGCATCCTCCTGCTTTTTCTTTTCAGCATGCCCTTTTTGTTCTTCGACAAAAGTCCTCTGGCGCAGGTGTTGGCGCGTGACATGGCCGACGAATGGTTTTGCGCTCGAACCGTATTATGGATCGCCTTGCCCAGCTGGTTGATGCTGGGTTGGCTGGCTTCCCGAAACGCTTCTTTCCACCCGAGATGGACCGGAGCCTGGCTGGGATTATCGGCCTTTCTTTTGGGAGCGGGGACCATACAGCTTCATTGCGCCCGCTGGGAAACCTGCCACATGCTGGTGGACCACCTGTTACCCATGCTGGTGCTGATTTTCCTTCCCATCTGGATCGGCGGCTACTGGTTCGCCCGCTGGAGAAATTAGGTTAATAAAAACAGGACCACGCCGCCATTATTCACATTTACTTTGTCCACGCAGGTCCCCGCCGTTGACAGCTATAACCCTTCAGGTGAACCCGTTTTGGTGAAGCGTGCCGATTCATTTACTGGATGCCTGCTGAACGTTCCTACCGATCCGCATTGATCAAAATGATAAAAATTTTTATCATTTTGGTCAGAGACTGCGGTTAATCAAACTCGTAGCATTTTGAGATAGTCTGAATAGGCCATTTCCAACGGCAAAAAGATGTTTTCAGTTCCACTTCCCTTTCTTTCACAAGGCACGGTCCTTGCTTTATATCACTGATGTTGTTCACCAGTTAATTTCTCCGGGAGACAGTTATGTATATCGGCGGCGGAATAGGATTGATACTAGTGATAGTTGTTATTGTTTTGATTGTTCGTTGAAAAAGGTTTAGTAACTGATTCCCTTTTCATTTTGATTTCTTCAAATGAAAACTGGGTTTTAGCGGCCTGTTGACACAAGATTACTTTTTAAAAAAAACGGCCCTCAAAAGCCAAAAAGGAAATATCGATGAATTCAAACAATGACAAGTTAAAAGGGTCGGTCAATACCGCCGTTGGAAGCTTAAAAGAAGGCGCCGGGAGGGCAACTGGCAACAATGACCTGGAGGCCAAAGGTTCGATTCAAAAAACAAAGGGGCAGGCCCAGAAATTAAGCGGCGCCGCTAAGGATACGATCAAAAAGGGAAAAGACCTACTGGGGATAAAAACAAATAAATCATAAAGTTGTTTGTTAAGAAATGGAAAAATATCATGTCTGAAGAATCCGACAAGGAGCTTTTGGAAGAAGATTTTCCGACGAGTGAGCATGTGGCAGTGGCGGCTTATTTCAAATGGCAGCATCGCGGATGTCCCGAAGGAGATTCTCTATCCGATTGGACGAGTGCGCAGAAGGAAATAACACAAGCGGGCCGTTGATTTTATTCCAGCGGTAACCCAGGGGCTCTGTGAATGAAATTTTCACGTCGCAACCGCATTTAATGGTCGATAACCGGATACGGATTTGAGGAAATAAAAATGATCAACGTTATAAAATCGAAGGATCGTCATTACGTCAATGTGAAGGATCAAAAAACCTGGGAAACTTTTGACGCTGAAAATAAACCCGGTCCCTTCCAACTCAGCTTTGGGGTGCTCAAAATACTGAACGAGGAAATACTTTCCCCGGGCGGCGGTTTAGTTCTCCACGCGAAGAAAAATATGGTCGTCGTGACTTATGTCCGTGAAGGCGTGATCATCTATAAAGCCCCTTCAGAGGAACCCGCCATATTAGAGACGAAAGAATTCGGGAGGTACAATGCTGATAAAGATACGGCACAATATGCTTTTAACACCTCAGAATACGAGCAGGCGCACATCTTCCAATGCGGGTTCGACCTGGAGGAATGTGCCGACGCCTGCGAAGATGACTCTCCAAAACCAAAGGGTGTCAAAAAACTTTTTACCCACACGGAGCGGGAGGGGGTTTTAAGGCTGATCGCTTCCTCGGACGGAAGGGAAGCTTCGCTGGCCATAAAACATGACGTTCAAATTTATTCCACATTCACTCGCGACGGCAACCATATCATTCACGAGCTCAAACCCGGCAGAAGCGCGTGGCTTCACGTTGTAAAAGGTAAAATTTTGCTCAATGATCTACATCTCCAAACAGGAGACGGGGCAGGTTTTACCGAGGAGATGTCCTTGTCATTTACATCAAAAAGTCCCGCTGAAATCCTCATCTTTGATCTTTGCGAATCCAAGGCTGAAATAAAAGAATCCTCAAAAAATAAACTGCGGGCCGTTGAAACTCGGTAAAGACCGGATTCCACAGTTAGGGTGACCGGGTAATAATTCAAATAGGGGTCAGGCTCGCATCATCCAATTGTTCCAGTCCATGATCACTGGCATTTACTGCGATGCAAATGCTTCCACTTCGTGGATAAAAAATAATGGTTAATGTTCACTACACCCCGCTGCGGCGCGGGGTGTTTGGCCTCTTTTTGTTTTTCATGAATCCCTCATTATTTAAAAACATCCTCTTCTTTTTGTACCCGATCGTGGATCACTGTCGATTTAAGATTCCCGGCATCTACCACGAGAGGCGTTAAAAGTACCGCTTTTACTTTTTGAGATCCGTTGTCCACCTCGACAAATTGGCAATCGAACTCGGTGGCCTTGCGGGCTAATTTGGCCGCCAGGTAGGCCGTTTCCTCGGCCAATTTTTGAGGTGGGTAGTAGATGGTCATCCATTGGGCGCCGGAGGCGATTCTTTGGCAGGTAGCCAGGTCGTCTCCCAAACCCGCGACCGCCACTTGAGGAAGATTCATTTTTCCCAGGGTCCGAATGACTTCCCCGGCTTTTTCGTCATCCGAAGCCAGCACCGCGTCCACCTTATTGGCCAAAATGGCATCCAACTCATCCGACGACGGTTTTTTTCCGTCCCACTTCGAAGCCGCGATCTGGATGTCACCCCGGTCGATGAGAGGTTGAAGCGCCTTCATCTGGCCTTTTCGAAGATCTGCCGAGTCAGCCGGGTTTCCGCCCAACAGAACATATCGGCCTTGCGGAACCTTTTTGACCAATGCCCGGGCCTGTAACTCGCCCGCTTTTTCATTATCAAAGCCAATCAGGTAATCCAAATCGCTGTTGGGAATAAGTGACTCCAGGGAAATGACTTTGATTCCCGCTTGGTGCGCCTCACTCACCAGGGCTGAAGCTTTTGAAGGGTCGCAAGGGATCAGTACCAGGGCCTGAATGCCCTGCTGTATCAACTCTCCAACCTCGCTTGGTTGGGCGGCCGGATCACCCTTGGCGTCCCTAATGATAATTTCCGCCCGGTTATCCTCCATGGCTTCCTTCAGTTTTTGAACCAGTGGTTCACGGCCTCGAGCGGTATCCAGGGCAAGACCAATTTTGACAGTAGGCCCCCAGTGCCCCCAACCGGTCAAAAACAAGAAGGCGAAACATAGAAAAATAGAGTTCATTAAACGCATGGGTTCCTCGGCAAATGGGTTAGCGGACTAAATCAATTATATATAGGCGGACAAAGAAAGATGGGTTTCAATAAAAGAAATGAGTTTTATGGACACGAAGGACTTTCCCGTGTTGTGAACCTTTGATTTCGAGGGTAAAATTTGGCGGTTGAAGGACCAATCCAAAACCGCCCTTGAAAGGATACCGAATCGCATGACCCGACTTTCGGCTCGCTTCAGGAGCTTCTTCCTTCTTTTAACCGCCTGCTGGGTAACCCAGGCTTTCCCGCCGTCCACCTTATCCGCCCAAGAAAATGACCCCGGTATCATTCGAACCCTGGAAACCGACTCGCCGCAAATCGAAAATTCCTATTATCTCCTGGCATCCTTCGATAACGATCCCTCGCCCTATCATTGGCTTTATCTGTACGGCGAAGCTTTGTTCATCCTCGGGCAGGATTGGGGTTTGGAGGTCGATTTTCCGAACCTGACCACCCAGTATCCCCTGGGGCAGGAACCAGTGATTTTGTCTCCTATCGGGCTTAACTTACGTTACGAGTTCTACCATTTCGGGGGATGGGCCAGCGAGACAGCCGGGGCTTTTTCGATCGAGGCCGGCGGGGCTTATGGTATTCCCAACACCACTTTTCCTTGGCTCGGCAGCAGTTGGTCCGTCGATATCCTGGGCGGTTACCGCGTTGGAAAATTCTATCTCGAGGGAAACTACGGTTATCAGGGGAGGATTGATCCCCAGGTCCCCAACCAGTGGCAGGCCAACACGGGCCTGGGCTATCACTTCAGCCGGGATTGGTATCTTCAAGTGGAAGCGGATCTCACCGCCATCACGGCGCCTTTTAGCAACTCATCCTGGTCTTTTATCCCCCAGATCGCCTTCCAACCGGACGAATGGCTATTCGAACTGGGTGAATCTTTTAACGAATCCCCCGCAGGCGTCACCGAATTAATGGTCGCCCGAACCTTTTAAAAATGAACCCTTTTAACCACCAAGGGCACAAAGTACAACGAATTACAAATCTTTTGGGGTAATGACTTGAACCGGAATTTTTTTTTGCCATTTAATGTTTAACCCAAAGTCTTTGTTTTTGCCTTCCTTGGTGCTCTTAGTGCACTTGTGTTTAAAGAAGTATTTTCAGGATTTTTTCGGCTTTTCCGTAACATTTATAGGTCAACCACAATAGACATAATCAGGCCCAGGCAATTAAAAGACGCACAATATAAGATTTTCTCCAAGGAACTTTCATGAAAAGCCGGATAAGGATACTATCAATTCTTCTGATGTCGATGGGAATTTCTAATCTTTGGGCGGAACCCTATTTGGCCGCCTGGCAGGGCGTCAATTGCAATGCCTGCCATATGAATGAAACGGGCGGATATCTTCGAAATGATTTCGGCAGAAATTACGGAAACAATCTTAAAACCTTCGACTGGCAGGGTATCGCGGAAGCGGCCCAGGCGATAACGCACAAAACGCCCACATGGGTTTCCGCCGGGGTGGATTTGCATGAAAGCTTTGGCGCTCTTTTCGTGCCGGGTGTCTCCGGTGTCCCAACTTCCTTCAACCCCAATTCGCCTTTTGTTCCCATAAGCCGTCAAAGTTTTTCGATCGCCGTTCAAGCCAACGAAGTGATTTCAGGGGTCTTTACCTATCGATTGGACGAAAACACCACCAAAGAAGTTTACGCATTAATTTCCAACCTGCCGAATGACGCTTATTTAAAGCTGGGCAAATTCACCGTTCCTTACGGCCTGGAATTGGCCGACGACAACAGTTTAATCCGGGATGATCTGGTCAGCGGTTCCTCCGGCGGATACGTTTTCACTTTCGACAATCCGATGAACGACGGCGCCGAGTTTGGCATTTATCCCGGCAGCCTGTTTTTAAACGCCGCCGTTTTTAACGACAGCCAGGCCAACGCCTCGGAAAAGGATTTTTCCGCCAGAGGCGGCCTCAACCTGCGTGAAGTCACCTTAGGCGGAACGATTTATGGCCAGAACCTGGACTACCCGACCAGCAAAATGCGGTACGGCGCCTATGGCTGGACCAAATTAGGGACAGTGGTTTTACTGGGCGAATTCGATTCGGGCTACGACAGCGGCCTGGCCGCGGGCCAGGATAACTACACCGCTTACCATGCCAGCGCCGAAATCGACCTGGGGGGAAATGTGTATCTGCGCTTCGTCAACGAATACCTCAACGACACCAACCTCAGCGCCACCTTCGACGGTTTTCGGGACGTGGTCACTTTTCGCTTTTATCCCGTGCGCAACTTAAAATGCCAGTTGGACGTGCAAAGAATGGACCCCACCGAGGGGTCACTGAATAATACCTCCGGCCCTTACTACGCCGCGATCTTCGATACCTATATGTTTTATTGATACGAAGTCGGTTGCGAACAAGATAATTTCATTTAGGGTATTTAGGACGATTCCCTTTATGGGGCATGGCGGCTTTGTGGGTTCCCTTGGGGCCGCGAACTTCACGGCGTCCCGCGGCGCCACGGGCATAAAACTCCTCAACATGGCGCGGCACTTCCCTTTTATCACCCCGTCCCCGGGTTGCTTTCGTTATCGATGCGGAATCCTTAAAGGATTTTTTCGGGTTTTTTAATTCGGTTTTAGCCGAATCCGAAACAATCCCCACATCACCCACCGGTTCGTTAAACCACTCATTCAGCTTCGTTTTTATTTTTTTGACTAATTTGTCGGCCATAAATCCCCCTCTTGCGGCTTTACTAGATACCGTTAAAACATCGGCATCGTTTCGATAATTAAACTCTAATGGATGGAGTTATAAGTATTCATGACCCACGTCATGAAATTCAGTGGTGGGTCAATTGGGGGGATTAAACATCTTTCACCCTCACCCCGCCCTCTCCCCTCAAGGGAGAGGGCGGGGTGAGGGGGTGCCGAATATCTTCATTCTGAAATTCAATTTCCCGCTTAAACCCTTTCAGGCAAAACGTAAAACAAAATGGCGCAATAATGAAAAAAACTTCCCGCCAGCACAAAAAGATGCCAGACCGCGTGGCTGTAGTACCATTTTCGGTTGTGGTAAAAGTAGGTTCCCAAGCTGTAGCTCACGCCTCCCAAAACCAATAAAACAAATCCGCCTGTCGGAAGCGCCGCCATGAGGGGTTTCAAAGCGATCACCACGATCCACCCCAGAGCGATGTATAAACAGGTGGAAAAGAAATGGTGGTGTCGGGTAAAACACAGCTTGTAAATAACACCCACAATCGCCAATCCCCAAACGATCCCAAAGAGGGACCAACCCCAGGCCCCATGAAGAGTCACCAGCGTAAAAGGCGTGTAGGTTCCGGCGATTAAAAGAAAAATGAAGGAATGATCCAACACCTCAAAAACCCGCTTCGCCCCCGGCGAGGTTAGCCCGTGATAAAGGGTGGAGGTCAGGTACAAAATAAGCAGGGTTCCGCCGTAAACGCTGAAACTCACAATATGCCAGGCGTTTCCGCGCAGACAGGCTATGACGATCAGAAACGCCACCCCCGCGGCCGCAACCACCGCCCCAAACCCGTGGGTAAGACTATTGGCCAATTCCTGCTTCGGCGTATAACCATTGGCCCATGAAATTTTGGCGGATTGCGTCACAAACACTCCCTCAAGCCGTGGCGGTATTGATCTCGAATGCTAAATTGCCCAGAAGATACTGGATCACGTCGCTCGCGCTGTAAGACATCCGGTTCCCTTTCAGGAAAGTTACCACTCGGGCCAAATCGTCTCCCGATGTCACGATCGGCTTTTCCTGATAATTGTCTTTTTGGTCCTGGCTTAACCCGATAGCGGCCATCAGGCCGTTGCAAATACATTTCTTTCCGGGAGTCTCTTCAGCGGTTCCTTCTTTTTGCAGATAACTTTCCAGCGGCTCACCCGGGCAGCGGTAGCCCACCGAACCATCTTTTCGTTTAAAGGGAGAACGCAAATAACCCAGGTCGCAAATACGGGGACGGGCTAAATATTCCTCTTCCTCAGAAATCGTTCCTTCCAATTCCACAATTTTGAACGGAAATCCCGTGGGAGAAGCCAAAGGATCGGTAAAAACCCTCAAATCCCCTTTTAATCCGTGCCCAAAAACTTTGCGTTTAATACTGTCCATCAGACCCGATTCCTCGCAGTAAGCGAAAACCGTCCCAACTTGAATTCCGGAGGCGCCCTCGGATAAAGCGCCTTTTAATATTTCCGGATCCGCGCAGGAACCCGCCAGCCAAAAAGGTAACCCCAATTTGCGAAAGGGGGCCAAATCCACTTGATCTTTCGGCCCGTATACAGGCTCACCCTTTTCGTTGAGATGAAGCGGCCCCCGGGGTGGAGCGTTATGCCCGCCTGCCGTGGGACCCTCGATAATAAAACCATCCACCTTCCCGCTGGATTTCTTAGCCAGCGTAATCGCTAAAACCTCAGAAGACACGATGGCTATAAATAGGGGGCGTTTCAAAGAAACTTTGGTATCCGTCAAAAAGTCTTTCGGGTCAAAACTCACGTGATAATCATCTTCGGCGGCCGATCCCTGAACATTCACCTTCATCGACACCTTTTGGTGAGTGGATAGCTGGTCCAGAATCGCCGGGATGGCCCGTGGAATCCCCGCCCCCATCAGCACATAATCCACACCCGCCAGCATGGCCCCGTAAAGCGATGGCAGGGTCGGAAGCTGAATTTTCTCCAAAAAATTAACCCCAATCCGGCCCGAATGGCCTTCTTTGGCCAAGTAAACTTCCACAAAATTGGCCGCGACGGTCAATTCCATCAATTCCCAGGAAGGGTTTAGCGAAAACATAGGTACGTTTTTGAAAGGCGCGTGCAGTGTTTTTCCGCCCTCAATGAAATAGCGTTTCAATATTTTCTCCACGATCGCCCGGTCCGGGAAATGGTCGAGGGCGCGACGCATGGCGCCATCCGGGTCCCCCAGTTGAAGCCGGTGGGCCAGAACATTATCCAGAGCGGTTCCAGAAATCACGCCCAATTGGCCTGTCATGGAAACCGCTTTGGCCAGCTTCCAATTGGAAACCGCTATTCCCATGCCGCCTTGAATAATCAATGGTTCTTTCATTACTACTCCTTGAGGTTTTAGAGAAAACACAAGCATTGATAGTCATCCTTCCAAAAACACGCCGTTAAAGCATTTATTAAACAGCATTCCGCCCTCATCCTTTATGACTAGCCTCATAGAGCGAATAGGGTTCAAACCTTTTCAAAGGAGGCCATTGGTTCAATCGACTATGACCAAAGTCATATTGGGTTTTAAGGCCGTTGACTAAAGTTAATACGACATCTTTAACCACGAAGGGCACAAAGGGCACCAAGTAAACCAAAGACAAAGATTTTGGGTTAAACATTGAGGCAAAAAATTCCGGTTTAAAGCATTACCCAAAAAAATTGTTTTTCGCAGTTCTTGGTGCCCTTAGTGCCCTTCCTGGTTAAAGACTTTTCTTGACTTTAAATCCGTACGGAGAAATTCATGCAAACACTCTCTTCTGCCCCAGTCACTCAAAGCCGCCATTCCGACATGCCCTATATCGCCATCTGGGAAACCACCCGGGCCTGCGATCTGGCCTGCGTGCATTGCCGGGCTGAGGCCGAATCCAAAAGCTATCCGGGCGAACTCAATACCAAGCAGGCTTTGGATTTGATCCACCAGATTTCCGAATGGAAAGTTCCCCTCTTCGTCATGACCGGCGGCGATCCCCTGAAACGTAGTGATTTGATGACCCTGGTTAAAGAATGCAAGAAACTGAAAATGAACTTCGCCCTGGCCCCTTCGGTCACCCCGCGCTTAACCCGTGAAAAGCTGATCGAATTAAGGGACGCGGGCGTTCACCGAATTTCGCTTTCGCTGGATGGCGCCAATGCCCTTACCCACGACAATTTCCGCGGCATTCCCGGCACTTTTGACCGGGTCATCGAGGCCTGCAAAACCATCCGGCAATTGGGCATCCATCTTCAGATCAACACCACCATTAGCCGGCATAATAAATTTCAGGTTTGGGAAATCGCCCAGCTTCTTCGGGAGTTTTCTATCGACCTTTGGTCTGTCTTTTTCCTAGTTCCCACCGGCCGGGCCCAGAAAAACCAGGCCCTGACCGCTCTTGAAACCGAAAAGGTATTGAAACAGCTTTATGAAATCCTCACGCAGGGCTGGCTGGACGTTAAAACCACCGAAGCCCATCATTTCCGCCGGGTCATTCTTCAGCGCTACGGCGTAAGGCCCGACGAACTTCCCCTCGCGATCGCGCATAGCCATGATCCGGTATTGATGAGAACCGCCCGGGGCGTGGGCGACGGCCGTGGTTTTGTTTTCATTTCCCACACCGGCGATGTCTGCCCCAGCGGTTTTCTGCCCCTCTCGGCGGGAAACGTGAAGGATCAATCGCTTTCGAAGATTTATCAGCACAGCCCGCTTTTTAAAAAAATAAGGGATTCGGAAGCGCTCAAAGGAAAATGCTCCAAATGTGAATACCGCCAGTTGTGCGGCGGCTCCCGGGCACGGGCTTACGCTTTGACGGGTGACATGATGAACGCCGACCCCTATTGTTCTTATCAACCTGCGGGTTTTGTCGAAGCCCGTTCATAGCGGGGGATCTCTTAAGCTAATCCCGCCGGCCTGGTCCAGGTCTAACGCAGGCCGGGTGTGGGTGGAATAACCTTGGTCGTTGAAGGATTCAGGGTTATTCCCGGTGTGAGGTTGTGCATCGGTAATCCCGCGGGCGTGATGGGGCCGGGTAAGTTAATCGTATGGTTTCCCGTCATTTGATCACCATTAACCGAGTTGGCCGTTGTTATCGGTCTACTCGTGGTCGTCATAGCTGGGGTTCCAGGGGACGGCAACCCTCCCTTTAAATCCGCGTTCAATTTAAGGTTTTGAGAGATCAAATAACCGCCCCCCAGCAATAAACCCAAAATTCCAAAACCAGCGATGACCCACACTGTCACTTTTAAGTTCATTTTTCACCTTTAACGATTGTGTTTCTCTGCCATTCAACCTCGAAGCGATGTAATCGCAAGTGCAAGAAATAACCCGCGGCCCCTCGATTCAATTGGAAATTTTTCCATTCATGCCATTCAAAACCTATCCGAATGGATCACTCCCGCCAGTTCTTTTTCCATTTCCATCCAATCCGCCAGATCGTCATTAGGGGGACATCCCCGGTCCATCCAACGGTAATAAGCGGCCACTTCCTGATGTTCCTTTGAAACACTTGTCCCGGATTTCGTGATCTTTTCTTTTGCCTTTGCCATTTTCTCTCTCCTTAAAATTTGAGTTGATGAAACACGCGCCGGTCTCTCGATTCGCATCGTCCGCGAAACACCCCCTATTCAATTTAGCTTTTTTCACTTTTCACGGCGTCAGACTTGGCCGAGAAGAGGACGTCGTAATGAACTTCAAACTCGTCGTCGCAGACAATCGTCACGATAAAAATGGAGGCTTTGGGAGGCGTGATGTTGAAATCCGTGAATTTCAGCTTTTGAATGCCTTGAAGGCGTACCTGGCCGTCCTTGACGGTGGTATCTGCCGTCAGAATGACGGGAATCGTCACGCCCGCGACGGTCAGTTTTCCCATGGCGGTCATCACATAGGTATCGGCGTCTTTGCCCGCCTTCAGGGTTTCTCTGGTCAGGACAAACTTCATGTCGGGATTTTCTTTGGATTTCAACGCGACATAGGCGTTTTTATCCAGGCCCGAGTCTTTGGATTTAAACCTTTCAACCGGAACATCGAAAGTCATCAAACCCACTTGCCCTTTTTGAAGAGCCTTCAATAGATTCCGGGAAGATCCTTTTAAAACCGCCGAGCCTTCGAGACGGTTGGCGTTCATCTGGTAATGATGCAAAGTGGAATTGCCGTCCATATAAACCGCGCTTCCCGCCTGCAGGACCAGAAGAGACCCCGGTTTAGCTTTGAACCCCTTCACCGGACCGACCGTTAGGGCGGATTTTTCATACCATTGGCCTTTATCCTTTTCGGGGGCGTCATTGGAAGCCAGGACCGGACTCAAATCCCACGCTAAAAAAACCAATACCGCGATGATAAACAGCCGTTTCATTCCCATTCCAATGAGGGTTTTCATAGGTGCCTGATTTCATGTTCAATCCGGCTGTCCCTATTTTGAGAAGGCGCGGCCAGGGAACTTCTTTTAACCGCCATTTCCTCAACCCAGTAGCCTGAACGGTTGTAATGCCGGTGAAGTTCCGTTTCATAATCGTGGGTGATCAGGGAATTCCCGGTATATTCGGGTGATTGCCGGATGATCTCGAGGGAAAGATTGATAAAGACTTTCGACTGGCCCCAGCTGATCCGTTCGATCCAGTGGGGTGAAATCAGGAATTTTTTTCCGCTCCACCAGTGGCCCGCGTCGATGACGAGATAGCGGATCGCCCAATTACGGTCGTCCAGGATGAAATCCTCAACATGGCCGGCCTCGCCGTTGGTGGCCTGGATGTGATAACCGGTCACCGCGTTGGTGCTGCGTAAATGGAGATCCCTGACCGGCTCACCCGGAACCGGCGGGGACGTGCTTTTAGCGTCGCGCACAAAAAAGGGGTAAGCGCCCCACATGTAGGAGCCGGTCCAATAGGTCGGCAGCCCGTAATAGGCGAAGTAGGACTGTTCAAAATGGCGCGAAACCGGTTCATCGCTGGTCAAGGCAGGGCTGTCCTCGATCTGTTTTTGGGTCAGATCGACCGAGATGGTTTTTTCGTCCTGGTTAACGTAGGACAGGGCATAGGGCGATATCAGCACTTGCCGGCTGGAAAGCCAGTTTCCGCTGTCGGCGACCAGATAGCGGATGGTCCAAAAGTGGTCGTCAAAATAGAATTCCCGGACTTTTCCGATATCCCCGTCAAGGCTGCGCAGCCGATAGCCTCTTAAACTTTTCACTTTTTCGATCATCAAAAGTTCCTTTGGTTTTATTTAAAGCTGATCATTTGAATTCGGCTTTGGGTTATTCCGGTTTGGGTGATTCGACAACCTTCGCCTGATTGGCCTTTTCCTGGCCGATTCCCATGGTCAGCGCCGTTAACCCGGCCATGCTTCCCAGCTGCATGGATTCCACCGCGGTGCTGGGCACAATGACGATCGTGGCGTTTTCTTTCAAGCCCTCATAAAGCATGTTCATGGCCCGCAAATGAAGCGCGACAGGATTATTGATATAGGTCTTAGCCGCTTCCCCGAATTTCTCGGCCACCTGCCGTTCCGAATCGCCCAAAATCACCCGGGCCTGACGTTCCCGCTCCGCCTGGGCCTGCATGGACATCGCGTCTTCCAGCGCCGAGGGAATGAGTACATCCTTGACTTCCACCGAGATCACATTCACGCCCCAGGGTTCGGTGCGCTCGTCGATGATTCTCTGCAGCTCTTTGCTGATCTTTTCCCTGCCTTCGAGCATGTCGGACAGCATGGTCTTGCCAATCACGTCCCTCAAAGCCGTCTGGGAGGCCCAGCTGATGGCGGTTTTATAGTCGGCCACATCCAGCGCCGCCTTTTTAGGGTCTAAAACTTTCCAGAACAGGACCGCGTCCACGTCTACCGGCACAGTGTCTTTGGTCAGGGTCTTTTCCGCCTTGAAAGTAGCGGTGATCACCCGGGTGTCGATCCAGTAAGCGATCTCGTCGATGATCGGAATAATGAAAAACAATCCCGGCCCAGCGAGAACATGAAATTTTCCCAGCCGCAATACGACCACTTTTTCCCACTGATTCGCGACCTTAATCGCGATGGAAGCGAAACAGGCGATGACAAAAAAGACAGATCCAATCACGATGCTGGTCGCTTGATTGGCGGTTCCATAGGCTCCGAAGGCCAATAGCGCGCCAACCCCCAGGATGATGCAGAAAATCAAAGCTGAAAAAGAGCTGCTGTTTCTCATTTTTTTACTCCTCATTATTTATTTAGATACTGATTAAATCTTTGTTTTACTCTTGTTGGTTCTGCGGTAAATCGACAAAAGCCATAGAAGCAGCAGGAAAAGCACCGATCCCAAAAATCCAACCCCGATCACGGCGCCAAACCCATCGGCTTCGACATGGTAGAGATAGGCGAAAGAGCCGCCCAGAAGTCCCCCCAGAACGCCGCCCGTGATGTCCCAGAAAAGGCCCAGACCCGATCCTTTGCCCCAGCTATGGGCGATCCATCCGGCGACTCCGCCGAAGATTAAAATCCAAATCAACTTAGAAAAATTCGCCGGGTCATACATAACGGTTTCCTTGCTTGAGGGCTATCCGGCCCTTTTTCGACTGATGAATTCAGGAGATGAGGTAAAGCAAGGAATGTGCCCCCGCGAATTCGGGCAGGGAACCTTTCGAACCCTTGTTTGATGTCCTTAAGCGCGTTTTTAGTTTCTAGGCCGCGGCCCGATTATCACAATGATATTAAGCCGATCATTTTGATGGGACTCGATGAATCGATCGGTTGAAAAAAAGCCGGACCTGAAAAAAATAAAAATCCTCATCAACGGCCGCTCCCTAAACCGGAGTCAGGATTTTTTAAATTTAGATTCACGGCGCCTTCGGCCGTTTTTGTCGCCGTGCCCGCTTCTGTCACGGCTAAAGCACCCCGCCGCTCCATTTCTTCTCGCACTTCATTTAAAAGATCCCGGGTGGTGTCATGAAGCACCTTTCCGTTCACAAAACCCGGCGTGTTCTTGTTTTTCTGAGCCTCTAATTGATACGTGATCTGTGTGCCTTGCGGCACGGGCAGAAGATTCCACGATCCGGCGTAACATTTAAAATCTTTCCGGCTGTTATCGTCAAAATCGATGGACTGAATGGGGTCTTCATGGACTTTGAGGAGCGCCGTCACCGAAACCGTAAAAAACAGAAATCCGCCGGTCGCGACCTGGTGAACCAGCAAATCGTCCCCCTTTTGACTTCGTATATGACCGCGCATGCTGTGAACGAACCGGGAAAGATGGTCGTAATCCGTCAGGACGTTCCAGGCGGTTTGAGGCGGCACCGGCGCGGTAAATTGGGCGTTGAGCCTGTATGAATCCCCCTCGGTCAAGGCAACCGTAATCGGGGAGTCACCGCCCGCAAGGCACAGTGAAGCGGTTAAGAAAAACAGCCAGCATCCCGAGGTTTTCAGGATTATTTTAAAGATATCTATTCCATCTCTTCTTCAAGTTTTTGGGCCCGATTTTTCTGATTAGAGGTCAATTTTTCCCAGTGTCTTTTAAGATAAGCCTCGTCATTGAGGATATCGGCTTTGTAATTGTCCGCCCGTCTCTGGTCCCTCGCCATCGCGTTTTGATCTTCGCTTTGGTCAAGCTGGCCCATGACGTCCTGTTGTATCCGGTCGCGCATTTTTTGTTTTTCATGGACGTATTTTTCATAACCGGTTTTTTCCGCGCTTAACTTATCCAGTCTTATTTCGATTTTGCTCTTGTCGGGCGTTTGCGCCAAAAGCCATCCCGCGGGCGCCCCCAGAAACAAAACCATGAATCCCGCCCTCAACCCGCTTTTTATGTTTTTCATCGCAACTTCTTTCAAAAATAATCCAGGGACAGTTTCCTCGGTTTGTCATGAGGAACATACTTGGGCGTTTCATCGGCGAGCTTTTTGGCCTTTTGTTTTTCTTCCGCGGAAACATTTTTATCGATCGCCAATTTTTGGCCCGGATAAATCAAATCCGGATCCTGAATTCGATCCCGATTCGTCTTGAAAATCAAAGGCCACATAAAGGGATCGCCGTAAACGCCTGGTTGGCCGGCAATATTCCATAAACAATCGCCTTTCTTCACCCAATAATTGATAAATTGAGCCGCCTGGGTTTCGACCGCCGTCGGTTCCGGAGTCGCCGGAGCTTCCGTCACCGCCGTTGGCGCGGGGGACATGGGAACATTGGTGGTATCAACTTTATTGGACGCGCAGCCAAAACCGAAAATTCCAACCGCCCCTAAAATTAAAAGCACCGAAGCTTTCATGTTTTGTTTCATGTTCGTTCCCTTTTTGTGCTGAATTGAAATTGGATTTAAAATCACCGGCTAATCCAATCTTTATGAAAACCACCCGGAAGTGCCGAAACCCCGCCCTTGGGGACGGGGTCAGCTTGTCAAAATGATAAATTCGCGTCTCTTTCGGAATATACAACCGCTTCATTTTTTCACTGAATTGAACAAAGCAAGTTCCATACCCTGGCGCGGATGGATTGAAATTCGCGGGACAGATTCTCCAGCATCAATAAAAATCGGTTTTTTATCGGCGGACCGGTCAGAAACATCTATCAAAATGACCTATCAAACTATCGTTTTGATTTATTCGTTAAACCGCAAAAGCGGAAACCTTTGCAGGATGGTTTAAAAAAGAGTTTTTTTCCCTCGAATATCCATCTTCTCCGGTAAAACACCAGAGGCACACTCCTTGCTTTAACAATTCCCGTGCTCCTGCGTCGCGGCTTCCAGCCGCGACGCGAGATTTGTATGTACCCGATCGACAGAACAAAGAGATCGGGTGCCCTGTAGGGCAGGATTCTAAAAAACCAATAAAGGATTTTTATGTTAAAGAAAGCATTGTTGATAGTTTCTGTTTTTGCCGCAGGAAGCATGGGTTTAGCATCCGCCCAGGACGCGACCCCGGTTGTTAAACATGTGTCCGAAAAGAAATCGGCGCATTTGAGAATTGTCCAGCTGAAAGACCGCATCAAAAACCAGATTGCCCGGATCAAGCAGGGTTTAAACGACCGCACACTGGCCGTGGCTGACGCCGATGCCTGCCGCGCGGTTTTGAATACCGTACAAAGCGAAATGAAAGCGGAGCACGAAGCCAATGGCTCGAAGAAAATAATGTCGAAGGATTCCTATGACGCTTACAACACGTCCCTCGACGCGAATTCAGCGGCCATCCACGAGGATAAACAATACTTCTACTATTACGGTCCCTACGTCGATTACGGTCCGACCTACGATTATTACTATGACTCCTATCCGGTTGTCGGGGCGCCTACCCCCTCCGTATCCGGAATGGAAGAAACCCATCCGAGAATATATGAGTTGAAGGAACGGATTAAAAATCAGCGCGAACGGATTCAACAGGGTTTAACCAACAATACCCTGACCGGCGACCAGGCCAAGAATTGCGGCATGGATTTGAAGTCGATCGAGGATCAGATGACGGCGGATTTCAAAACCAACGGTTCGAATAAACTGACGAAAGACCAATTTACCGCCTTTAACGCTTCGCTGGATTCGAATTCAACCTTCATCCAGGAAAACAAACAGTATTTTTACTATTACGACGATCCCAGCTACGTTCAATATTATTGGAATTAAAGATTTGGGCCGAAAGGGAGTCGCCACAACGCGCCTCCCTTTTGGCTTTTATTTTTTTGAAACGGCTGGATTTCAAAAATACCGCTCGAATTCAAGATTAAAATTTTACGGAGGATTTTTTCATGATGAAGAAAGCGCTGCTGATAGCCGCTGTTTTTACCGCGGGAAGTACGGGTTTCGTCCGCGCCCAGGACCCCGTGCCAACGGTCAATACCCACGGCCGTACCTACACGAAGGAAATGGGATACGTGAGAATCGTCACACTGAAGGACCGCATTAAAAATCAACGCCTGCGGATTGCCCAGGGTTTAACCGCCGGTACCCTCACGGGAGATCAGGCCGCGGTTGGCGGCGGAATTTTGGATTCCATGGTGAAGCAGATGAAAGAGGAGCGTGAGGCCAACGGCCCCCGCAAAATAATGACCAGGGATAACTATGACGCCTATAACACCGCGCTGGACGCCAATTCCTCCATTATCCATGAGCAAAAACAGTTCTTCTATTACTACGGTCCCTATGCCGATCAGGGCCCTGACTATGCCTATTACTATGACGCTTACCCGGCCCCGGGAGCGCCGACTCCCGCCGTTTCCGGGCCGGCCAAGGCACACCCGAGAATGTTTGAGCTCAAGGACCGTCTGGAGGGCCAGCGCGCCCGGATTCAACAGGATTTAGACGCTAACACTTTGACCGGCGACCAGGCGAAGAATTGCGACGGGGTTTTGGATTCGGTCGGCAATCAGATCAAATCTGATTTTACGGCGAATGGTTCCCATCAACTGACGAGGGACCAATACACGGGCCTCAACGCCATGCTGGATGCCAACTCCACTCTGATTCAGGAGAGCAAACAGTATTACTACTATTACAACAACTCCAAATACGATCCGAACTACGATCAAACTTATACCGATCAGGCATTTTGAATCCAGGCGCCATCAAAAACAGTTGAACGTCTTGGATGATAAAAATAACGGAGGATTTTTTTCATGATAAAGAAAGCATGGCTGATAGCCGCTGTTTTTACCGCGGTAAGCGCGGGCTTTGTATCGGCCCAGGAAGCTTTGCCGGCGGTTAAACCGGCGTCCACGAAGAAATTGGCGCTCATGAGAATCATCTACCTGAAAGACCGCATCAGCAATCAACGCTATCGGATCGATCAGGATTTAGCCGCCGGTATCCTGACGGCTCCTCAGGCTGAAACTTGCCGCTCGCTTCTGGACAACGTGGAGAACCAGATAAAAGCCGAGCGCGCGGCCAATGCCGGAAAAAAAATATCGAAAGAATCCTACGAATCCTATAACGCGTCGCTGGACAGGAATTCCGGCTTTATTAAGGAGCAAAAACAGTACTTCTACTCCTACGGCCCCTTAGACGACTCCGGTGATTATTACGATGACCAGTACCCGGCGGCCCGGACCCCGACACCGAATATTTTCAGTCCGCCCGTAAAGACAGGTCCGGGAATCTTTGAACTGAAAGGCCGTCTGAAGGCCCAGCGCGCCCGGATTAAGCAGTATTTAGCCACCAATGCCCTGTCCAGCGATCAAGCCGAACATTGCGGCGCGGTTTTGGACGCGGCCAGGGATCAGATGAACGTGGATTTTAAAGCCAACGGCTCCCATCAGCTGACGAAGGACCAATCCGCCGGGATTAACGCCATGCTGGACGCCAACTCAACCGTTATCCAGGAGAGCCGAGTTTATTATTACTACTACAACGATCCAGATTCCGTTCATTAAGGAAATGAACCGCAGACAAGCCGGGCAGTTTGTCAAACCATCAAAATAAAAAAAGGAGTCTCTCATGTTCTTCGCAGATTTTTTCGCCGCTCTCATCGTCGGTTCGCTGGTTGTCTTTTTAATTTCACTCGCCTTTCGTACCAAGGGTCCCTGGGGCAGTCTGATTTGGTTTTTTATCATGGTCGCCCTTTTCGCCTGGGTCGCGGGCGTCTGGATAAGGCCTTATGGGAGCGTGTGGTTCGGCGCAGTCTGGATTCCCATTATCTTTGTGGGCTTTTTGGTCGCCCTTTTGCTCGCCGCGGTCAGTCCCCGCAAACCTCGTCTTCCTGTGCCGGCGGATTTGAAGGAAGAAACCATTGCGACTGAAGAACGCAAAACCGCCGTGGGCGCTTTCTTTTGGATCCTGATCATGATTTTGGTGTTCCTGGCCTTCAGCCACTATTACTTTTACCCCCAAGTTGGATGGTCTTGATTTCAAATTTTTAGACTCGAGGTGTCTTTTATGATTTTCACCGATTTGTTCGTGGCGATTCTCTTTGGGGTGGTCATTGTTTATTCATTTTCACGGACGTTCGGCACCAAGGGCCCCTGGGGAAGCATCCTGGCCTTTTTGCTGGTCGTGGTTCTTTTCGCCTGGACAGCGGCCGTCTGGCTTAGGCCTTACGGCCCTCTCTGGATGGGCATCAGCTGGATACCCATTGTTTTTGTGGGATTCCTGGTCGCGGCGCTGCTCACCTCGGTCAGCCCGCGCCACTCGCCTGTCTTTTACAAAATCAAAAAGGGATCCATGGCGGCCGAAAATCGAAAAGCGGATGTGGATGTCTTCTTTTGGATTCTGATTTTTTGCCTGGCCATGCTGGCGATGAGCCACTTTTTTTGGTTTCCCCAATTTGGCTGGCATTGAGCTTAAAAACAGTTTACCAAGGAGTCTTTCGTGATTATCGCCGACCTGTTGATGGCTTTCGCTTTCTCGCTTCTGATCGTTTGGATTTTCTCCGTCGTTTTTAAAACCAAAGGCCCCTGGAATAATTTTATCTGGTTTTTTCTGGTAGTGGGCCTGTTCGCCTGGGCTGGCGGCGTGTGGCTGGTGCCCTTCGGACCCAGATGGTACGGCATCGGCTGGATGCCCATATTATTAATGTGTTTTATCGCGATACTCATGATGACCGCCGCCACGTCCCGCTCCACCCGCGGTATCGTCAAACGCAAAAGAAATATTGTGGAGAGCGAAGGTAAAGCCGCGTTGGACATTGTCTTTTGGCTGTTGATTATCTTTTTGGTGCTGTTTGGTACAAGCCACTATATGTTGAATCCCAGCGTTATTCGTTAAGGAAAAAGGAGCCATTCATGAAAGCTATCCGAGTTGAAGCCACAGGCGGTCCCGAAGTTTTGAAACTGGTCGAAGTGCCCACCCTCGAAAAACCGGGGCCGGGTCAGGTAGTGGTGCGCCTTCACGCCGCGGGGGTTAACTTTATGGATGTGGGCCAGCGGCGCGGCAGTTATCCCGTCAAATTACCCTTTACGCCCGGCGCCGAAGGCGCTGGCACCGTGGAATCCGTCGGGGAAGGTGTGGTTTCGGTCAAACCCTCCGACCGCGTCGCCTACACCGGCGTGCCGGGTTCCTACGCCGAAAAGGTGCTCGCCCCGGCGGACCGCCTCATTCCCCTGCCGGACGATTTAAGTTTTGAACAGGGCGCGGCTTTCCCCCTGCAGGGCATGACGGCGCATTATTTGATCCACGATTTTCGAAAACTAAAACCCGGGGATTTTGTGCTCATCCACGCCGCCGCGGGCGGTGTCGGCGGTCTGCTGGTGCAATGGGCGCGCCACCTGGGCGCCACCGTCATCGGTACCACTTCCAGCGATGAAAAAGCCAAAAGGGTCCTCGAGGCGGGGGCCCATCATGTGATCGACTATACCCATCAGGACTTTTTGGCGGAAACCAAACTCCTCACCAACGGCCACGGCGCGGACCTCATCATTGACGGCGTGGGTAAAACCACCTTCCCCGGCGATCTGGGGGCGGCCGCCGTTCACGGGCACATTGTGATTTTTGGCGGGTCCAGCGGAAGCGCCGATCCCATTTCGCCGAACCTTTTAATGGCCCGGGCCCTATCGCTTTCGGGCGGCAGTCTGCAAAATTTCATCCTCACCCGGGAAGACCTGATGCGCCGGGCGAACGACGTGATGGAGGAATTGCGCCAGGGCTGGTTGAAACTGAATATGAACCCCGCGATTCCGCTGGCCCAGGCAGGCAAAGCGCATGAACTGCTCGAAAGCCGAAAAACCCAGGGCAAGCTGATCCTGACCCTGGATTGACCCGCGCAGTGGTTGAACCATCAGCGTCATACCTGTACCCCGCAGTTGTTAACCTGTCGTTGGCAACAGGTTGATCAGACAAAAAAGAAAAACCCCGTAAAAACGCTGCTCTGTCTTTATGGGGTTCATAAAGTTCGAAATATTTTTATGCCTACTCAATCATTAGTAAGGCCGCGACCTTGTTCATCACCTCTTTGAGTACCGGCGCGGGAGCCTTACCCTTATAGGTGGCCTTACGTTCCCGCCAGTCTAGATTCTTCAAATGGTCGGAAAGGACGACCCCTTGCACCGAACCAGAAGTGATAGCCACCTCAAAGGGGTATCCCTTGGCCTGGGTCGTCATGGGGCACATAATGGCCAGTCCTGTTTTGCGGTTGTATTCTTTAGGTGAGATGACTAAGGCGGGCCTATGACCCGCTTGTTCCCGGCCTGCTTGCGGGGTACAGTTCAGCCAAATGACATCTCCACGGTCAGGGGTATATTCCATAAATTACCAGACCTCTTTCCCAACCACAGCGCCGGTTTTAATTTCCCCATGCAGGTTTTCCGGTTTCACCTTCGCCAATAGCTCTTTAAGCGTGAACTTGGTTTTAGACGGCCTAATAAACAGGGTATCGCCATCCTCTCTTATATCCACAGAGACGCCTTCCTTAACCTTGATATGCTCGGCCATCGTTTTAGGAATCCGCAGGGCAAGACTATTCCCCCACTTCTGTACCACTGTTTTCATAAACCCTCCTCATTCACGTCTGTATATACAATGAATATACCTATTTAAAAGTGAATTGTCAAAGTCACAGACTCACAAGGATTTATCAGCACAGCCCGCTTTTTAAGAAAATAAGGGACGTGGACGCGCTCAAAGGAAAATGCCCCTGCGCCGAGCCAACAAGGCGAGGTGCAAGATTTGGGTGTACCCATTTCCAAGGAACAATAAAGGAAATGGGTGCCCCATGTGAATACCGCCAGTTGTGCGGCGGCTCCCGGGCCAGGGCTTACGCTTTGACGGGCGACATGATGAACAAAGGTTCTGGCACCTGCGCCGAGCCAACAAGGCGAGGTGCGAGATTTGGTTGTACCTAATCCAAATATTAATAAAGGGATTGGGTGCCCCTATTTCTCTTATCAGCCCGCGGGTTTCGTGGAAGCCCGTTCATAGCGGATTTCAGCAATCGGCGCTTCCCTATCAAATGGGTCTGATTGGACTTTTTCATTCACTCTTACATTCCCCTCGCTTAAAGGCCTAATCTCGCGCCGATCACCAACGGAATGTCCTGGTTCGGCGAGTTGGACATAAAGACGAAGTTATATTTTCCCTCCAGGTAGATGGAAAAATATTGATCGATCAAAAATTCAACCCCGCCGCCCAGGGCCAGGTCAAAACTATCCGTGGACGACCGGGTGCTCCCCGAGGTGGTCGTATTGAGGGACAATCCATTACTGAGGGAAAGATAGGGCCTCACGCCGCCGGCCATGAGATAACGGCTCAGGGTGGGCAAAACCAAAACACCGCTTTGCGAAAGGTCTAAGGCGGTACTGGACTGGTTGAAAAATTCGAGATCCAGTTGAACCGCCAAACCATCTTTAAACACAATACCAGCGGCCACCTTGCCTCCCGCCGGGTTTCCCGGCAGCGTGGACACCTGAACCGGCAGGTCCGCCCCCAAGCCCACCTCCATAAAACCCTGTTCCCGAAAGCTATTCAACCCCCGGGCGTCATAGGTCGGCGAAGGGGTCGCGGTGACGGTTTGCACTAAAGTGGAAACAGGAGTTGGCGGCGAGGTTGGTATGGCGGTGGGTGTGAAAATAACAGTTGGGAGGGGCGTGGCCGTCATCGTTGGTGTGGCGTGCCGGTGGTGCGGAATGGGAATCGGCGTAGCGGTTTGAAGTTCAGGGTCGTAAATGGGGGGCATACCATAGCCCCAGGCTTTCCCCAGAAGGGCAGATAAGACTAAAAACAACAAGGCGAATGGTTTCACGAAATTTCCCCGATCCACTCCATCCGCAAGTTCGGGCTTTTGATACGTTTGATTAATTTTTCATCCGCCGTCACCAAAGACGCTTTCAACCGCTCGGCCAGAGCCAGATAGCTGGCATCGTAAGCCGTGATGTTCCATCGCAAAGCCAGTTCCAGGGCCCGCTCCATCAGCTCCGCGCCCGAAACTGTCCGCAATTTCAACTGTTTCAAAGCGGTCATTTCCTTCTTGGCTTCGAAGACCGGCAAACCATGCCGGCGGACATATTTCCAAAAAATATTGGCGCATTCCGTGTAAAACAAGTCGGGAACGTAGAGGCTGTCCGGACTATTTAAATTAACCTTTTCGAAAAAACTCTCTGTTTCACCGGAGTATTTCTCGGTAATGAAAAGTTTTATGGCCACGCTGGCATCCACTACCCAAAGCGGCGGATGAGCGGTCATCGATCACGGTCTTCCCGCAAAAACGTCAGACTGTCGGGGGCGCCCGGTTTTAACTTTCTGGCCAGTCGTCGTTTTTTAATGGAAGCCAGTAATTTCCCCTGGTCATACACAGCCTGTTTTTCATGAACCGCGAATTCCAGCAAATGAACCGCTTCAGAACTGAACGAGCGGCTTTCGGCCTTGGATAATTTTTGAATCTTGCGGTAAAGCTGATCGGGGACGTTGCGGACGTGAAGGATGGGCATAAAAACCTCCTTGAATTAATTTTAATCATAATAAACTTTTGGTTGCGTTTTGCAACCAAAACCGGGTTGTAGACGTTTATTTCCAGAGAAGCAAAATATCTATTCCCGATAAGAACAAAGGGGGCTGTCTGGCCCCTTTGCCTTACAAAAAAAGCCGAACTCATTTGGGCCCGGCTTTAATTTATACACTTTATGCACTTACAAATTCGAAGACGTGGTTCCGGTCAAGTCCACCTGGTTGCTTCCGTTCACGTTCATCAGAGCCAAAAGGGCGTGGCCCCCTTGGCTCTACGGTGAAAACTTCTCAATCCGGTTATTCCCCGTGTCGGAAACATAAAGATCGCCCGAAGCGTCCGCGGTGATAAAAGTGGGACTATTGAAATAACCCGGCGAAGTCCCGTAACCTCCCCAATACTTGATGTAGGTACCAAAAAGGTTATAAACTTCCACCCACAGCCGTATGCATCCACGATATAAATCAAGTCATTGATCGGGTTTACCACAATACCCACGGGGTTATATAAATATCCGCTCCATTGAGTGATATAGGTACCCATCCCATTAAATTCTTCGACACGGCCATTATTTGAGTCCGTGACATATACTTCCCCATCCGAAATGGTGGCGATGCCATAGGGATGGAAGAACTGCCCGTTTCCCGCGCCTTCGGTACCCCATTGGGTAAGGTAAGCGCCGGAACCGCTAAAGGCTTGCACGCGGTTATTATATTCATCGGCCACGTACACCGTGGTTCCCGCCGAGTTGATCGCGATACCACTGGGAATGTTAAACTGGCCGTTGCCGCTGCCCGGACTGCCCCATTGAGTAATAAAACTACCTGAACCGTTAAAGACCTCGACGCGATTGTTGGCGTAAGCCACCACATAAATACTGGTGCCGGCGGAATTGATCGCGATGCCTTCCGGGCCGCCGAACTGCGTGGAATTTCCCCACTGGGTCAGGTAATTGCCCGACAGGTCAAAAGCCTGAACCCGATTGTTGTAGTCCGCCGCGTAAAGCGTCGTTGACGCGGGGTTCACCGCCAGCCCCTGGGGCTCATAAAACTGCCCGTTGCCCGAACCATCGGTGCCCCACTCCGTAATGTAATTGGCAGGCGGCGTCGGTGTGGCCGTGGGTGTAAAGGTGGACGTAAGCGTCGGCGGAATAGCGAAAGGAGCGGCGGGTGAATGATTGACCGCGCAGGATTGAAAGACACCAAGGATGCCAAAGCCTAATGCCAACAGACCCAGCCCGACTCTTTTTCTAAAGGCCATAACGCACCCCGATCAAAACCGGAAGGTCTTGCAGAAGAACACCGGGAGTAAAAACAAAATGATATTTGCCTTCGACGAAAACGTTGAGCCCGTTATCCACCAGCGCTTCAAAACCAGCCCCCACCGCCGTATCCAGATAAGCAACGGTCACGGTGGTATAGTCGGCGTTGGAAAACTCCAAATCGGCGCCCAGACCGGCTAAGAGATAAGGCCTATCCCCTCTTTTCCAAAAAGATAACGAACCGTCGGCAGAAGATGTATTTCATTGTCCGTAATGAATCCGGCGGTGTTATTGCCGGCAAAAGAATAATTCTCCACGTCCAATTGAAAAGCAAAACCATCCTTAAACTCACAGCCCAGACTTAAAATCTCGCCGGGCGCGGTGCCATAGGTCGTCTGCCAGTTTTGCGCCGGCATATCCAATCCCCCGGCTATTTCTAAAAAGACTTTTCCGGCTTCACGGGACGAAGAAGGATTTGAAACTTCCGGTTGAAACGGCATGATGAATTTGAGGCCGGATAAAAACACCCCATAGTCTTGAACGCCGGATTGGGAACTGAGAGTCGCGTCTAATAATTTAGTCTCCGTAAACAGGGTTACTTCGGGGATCAATCTAAACTCCATTCCCAGCCCCAATAGAAAGCAGCCGTTGGTAGTAGAACCCGTCACATCCTGGCTTAATAAACTGAAACCCAAACCGGCCATGATGTAGGGGCTGAAAAAATGTGTCCGCAGGGGAACTGAATACTGAAAATTGCCGATTAAAGCCCAGGCGCCCGGCAATTGCTCCACGCTGGCAAAACAGGACATGTGATTTTTAAATTCTGTGCCGATCGCCACGGAGGAAATGAAGCTGGAGGGATTAAAACCGTAATATTCATAATTATCACCTTGCACCCCCAGTCCGCCGCCCACTTTGATAAACCAGCTGGGGGTCGCTGTGGGTGTGGGCGTGGGATGGGCCTCCGGCGGCGAATCCGGAAGATCGATAACGACTCCGGCGTTTACCGGTACATCGATCGAAACATCCCCAAAGAGGTCAGGTGAACCGTAGCTGACGTTAAAGGCAAAATTAACTTTGCTCTCCACAAACATACTCACATCATGTCCAACCGGAAATTGAAAACCCAGACCCACTTGAGCTATTAAAGCGCTAGTGTAAAAGTTATCACCGGCACCAAATAATCCGGGGCCCGCGAAGAGATAGGGATTGATCCACGAACCGCCAAAACTGTACCGGGCGGATAAAACCGTTCCCCAAAATTGCGCGTCGTAAATGGGATAGCTGTAAGAATACTGAGGATAATCAGGGTAGGTGTAGATAAAAGAAGATTGAGTCGGCGGATAATCATAAAAATCTTCAGACAGCCACAGGGACCAATGGCTATCCAGCGTGTGCCCCACCGCCAAATATCCGCCTAATCCAACGGGAAAAAGTTTCGAATTATAATTTTGTCCCAGAAAATCGACGCCCACTCCCCCCTCGATCATCCACTTGCCGCTGGTAAACAGATCGCCTTTAGTCTTTGCCGCTTCTGTCGGGGTCGGCCGCAAAGCATAGTTAGGGTCAAACTCATCCATCGGCGGTCCCGGCGTCGCCGTGGGTTGAGCCAGGGCGGCGGAATGGATATCGGACATCGACTGAAAATAAACTTGAGGTGTGCTGGTCATGGTTGACCCCGCCGTAGGCGTTGAAACCGGAGAGGTTTGTGAAAAGGCGGATTTAAATGAAAGGATCAAAAACAAGCAAACCATTGTTGTTGGAAGAAATTTAAACATCAATTTATCCGGTCTTATATATTCAAAATAAGTCTGCCCATAAACAAAGGGCCAGACTCCACGCCCCGCAGCGTGGAGCAGGGACCATTATCCATTATTAACTTTTAACGTCTTAATCCTCTTACCGTTTACTCCGCATTTGCTTTCCTGGCCGCCTCAGCTACTTCTTTCGAAACAATCGTCATACCGATCGGCGCTAATGAAATTCCAGCCAATTTAAAGTGCTGAATACCAAATGGAATTCCAATGATCGTGATGAAGCATAAAATACCCGCGCATATATGCCCGATCGCCAACCAAAAACCGGCACAAATAAACCAGATGATGTTTCCCAGCAGGCCCAAACCCCCAGTGCCAATGTCGTCTTTATTGTGAAGTTCTTTTCGGCTAATGGCTTCTTTGCCAAATGGGAAGAAGGTGAAATTACCGATAACAAAACAGGCTTTTCCCCACGGAATACCAACAATGGATACAAAGGCCAAAAGACCGATCAACCACCAGCAAAGTCCCATCAACACCCCGCCAAAAATAAACCAAATAAAATTCATAATGAATCGCACGGCTGACCTTTCAGTTGATTGTCGTTAAAAGTAAAAATGCGCCGCGGCGTTAAAAAGGGAGAAGGTGTTGCTGTCGCTGCCCAGGCTTACTTTCCAATTCCAGCCGTAGTCGAGGTAATCACCGCTGCCCTCAAGCCAATAGGAAGAGATGTTGATCCCCAGATTGGCTTCCACCGATAAATCCTCGAGAAAAGGCAAAAAGACCTCAAATCCGGGACCGATAAACAGGTTAAAGGTTTGAATCTGATCGTTCATGTAGTCGCTGTAGGTTCCGCTATCCGTAATCTGTTGAAAACTCTGGCTGTAACTTAACAACACCAACATTTGGATATAAACATCTTTAAGGGGCCGGGCCACATTTTGACGCAAACCCACACCCAGGCTGAAACTCCAAAGGTAATCGTTTTCGGAATTAAAGCTCGAAAGCGGGTAGCCGGGGGAAAAACTGCCCCCCACCAGTAAATCCAAAGCCAAATCGGACTCAATCCAGTTCCGCGCTGAAATGGTGGAACCGGTACCGTAGAAATAATCGTACCCCAGGGCCCAGGTGCCTTTGAGGTGGTCGGGTGAGAAGTTCTCAATCGGGAGAGGTTTTGAATTGTAAACAACCGTTTCGGGAGCGGCGGGATCGGTTTCCTTTTCAACAGCGGCCTGGGCCAAAACCCTTGTAGCGGTCATCAAAAGCAACAATAAATAAATGAGCTTATTTTTCATACCACTCCTCTTTCATAATTCAACTGGTGAACAGGACCCATTCTAACTCACCAACTGCTTTGCGGTTGGTACAACCAAACCGCGCCGCTCGAGCCGCTTACTCACCGGAATCGGCCCAATATAACCATGGGCCTCAGCAAGTCGCATCGGCCAAGGTCATGCGCAGCAGGTGCTGCCCTTAAAGCCAATGCCTTTTATTACCCAACAAATAAATCCCAAAGCAACTTAAGAATAAGCACTACCACAAACCCAAAGAGCGCGCCGGCCTCGCCAAAATTAATAAGAACCCACTGATCGCCAGCTAAATAAAAACCGAAACAAAATCCAATCAAAACACCAACCACAAGAAACGCTTTCCAAAAAAGTGACCAACCCTTTATGCCAGGCTCCCTGAGCGGGACAACCATTTCCGTCTCCCTTAAATTCAGCCTACCCAATTCTACGTCACACTCTCAAAGCCATTATTTTTTGAGAGAGCCTAAATCCTGCGCCAGTAACTTGATTTGGGGCGCATCCAAATCGCGCTTGCTGCCATAATCCAGCAGTTGTTGGGCATAGTCATAGTCTTTTGAGTTATAAAGCAAATCCCCTATTTTGCCGGCCCATTGGGCCGCGTCACTAGAAGCCATGTTATCCAAAGCGGGTTTAATAGCTTCAAATGTACCTTTGGTGGCCTCGAACTTTCGATACAGATCCCACAAATCCGCTGAATGACCCACTTCGGCCAGAACCGCGTAAGCTTCCAATTCCAGCAAAAGTATGCCCGGCGTCTCCTTATATCCGGATAAATAAGTGAATCTAAAATGCATGTCATGAATATTGCTGGCGAAATCGAAAATATCATCTGAATCACTGGTGCTATTTTTCATTTTCAATAAAAATTCTTCTTTCGATTTTTCCGATTGATACCAGTTAGAAGCGCAAAAAACAGTGATGCTGTCGTTAGGATTGATGGCAATCATGTTATTGACGATCTCATCCACTTTAGACCCAACTGAATTATCAAGATTTTCATAAAGCATCATTTCGTTAGTGCCGATACTTTCATAAAAATTTACCATCGAAACATAATCACTCATGGGCGGTTCCGGTAAAGCCTCGTCATATTTGATCGCGGAGAGAATGGCTGCGTTATTAGCGGCAGATGCGCGAATCATGGCAAAACCAAGACTTTGGTTAGCCTCGATGGAATAGGGGTTTAACGCCAACCAATCCTGGGCTTTCTGCTGGGCCGTTACAAAATCACCGGACTGGAAGGCTTTTTGATAGTCCGCCTTCGTTGGTAAGAAAGAAAGCCGCTTCCATTTACCGCTTTCCAGTGTCCATGTGTCGGAATAAGTCATCCGATGCTTTTTTCCTTCTTTATCGAGGAATACCACCGTGACCGAAACCACCTGATAGGTTTGACCCGCGTTATTTTGGGGCCCCAATAAACTGACCGCGGTGGCATTGTTAATGGCGTCCGCATCATCGCTTTTATCCCAAGCCTCGAATGTGATCAGGTCTTTGGATTTTTCAGACAGATAGTCATGGAGAACCGCATGGGAGAGCTTGTCGGTCTTACCTGGCTGGTAGTAATAGTTGGCCACTTGTTGAAGATCGGATTCATCCGTCGGCGCGTTGTAGGCGCCGCATCCATTGAGTAATAAAGCCTCGATAAACCCAAGAATAATAATTAAACTTAAATTGATTAATCGCATGCATATTTCCTTACACGTTTATAAATCGCACTCAAATCTTTCCAATTCTATGCTTCGTCTTTAAACCCATTCCCTTTTATTTGCTTACCAACTGCTTTTATTTAGCGGTTGGTACAACCAAGTCTTGTCGCTCGACCCGAAGTCTCACGACAGGTGCCAGCCCAACAATTAACATCCGCCCCTAAAAACCGTCTTTTTCCTGTCGGTTTTGGGCAAAAAAAAGCCGGGCTCGATTGAGCCCTGCTTCCAAGACAAAGGGCCACGCTAACATTCAACACTTTAGACCTATAGACCCCTTTTTAAATCCCGCCCAATTCTACGCCCCGCCCACAAACCCATTCCCTTTTATTTGCTAAAGGACCCTCTTGTTGCGTTTAAGGAGTGGCCAGTTTTTTCAAATAACCCACATGCGCCAATTCCTCCGGGGTCAAATCGGGGTTCAAATCATCGGCCGTAAAGGGCAGACCGTCCGGGCCGACGCCCAGCAAATAGTAATGCTGTTTGTCCGGCGTCAGCTCGTAATAAAAAGTCGGTTGTTTTTTACCGGGGGTGAACCCATTGCTGTCATCGTTAATATAACGCAAGCTAGCGTAGGGATTATTGGTCTTATCCACCATATCCCCCAGTTGATCAGGATATTGGCCGTGCACCTGCTTGTAAAACTCAACCGCCATCAGTGTGGTCTGTAGATTTTCCTTGGCCAGCAGTTCAAAACCTCGATTGTGCTTAAAAGCGTCTCCTTTAAAAATAAATAAAAAAAACGAGGCGTAAATCACAACGGTAAATGAAATGCCCGACACCCCCAGGGCAATAAGCTTCCACCCGCCAACTTTGAACTTAAGAGCGCCTAATACAACCGAAACCAAACCCAATACCACTCCCAACACGGGAATGAAGGAACAAAAACCAATGACATATTCACCCGCGGTAATTTTATTTACCTGTTTCACCATAGCCACCCCCAAAATTATTTAAAAACCGCGCGTACATTTTTTTCGGTAAACCGTTTCAGAAGCCAAACATAAAGACCCGCGCAGGCTGATTGCCACAGCAAATTGAGGACAAACACAACCCAATTGAAAACCGGGTTGTGGTACCAGATTTTATAAAACACCTCTGACCGGGGAATGGAACTTTGATAGAAACCGAAAATAAAAAAGGAGACATGTTTAACCGCTTGAAAAGCGAAAAGAGGCAAAAAAGTTTTCCGCGCCCAGTTTTGATGACTCAGTAATCCGATGGACGCGGCAAAAACGATTATTTCAAAAGCGAAACCAGAAACGACAATATATTTGAGATGACCCAAGATAAAAAACGTAAGGGGGTCCAGCAAATTGGACTTATTGGTTAAGAAAACATCATCTAAATTTCGGGACCATGTAATGAGCCCGTAGACAAAATACCCAAAACCCATCACCACGCTTAACGCGATAAATACCGTGGCCACGCTTTGAACAAAAGACTCGGCCTTTTTCATGAATCCACCTGGTTAACGAAGATAAAAAAACCTTGCCCAATTTTACCCTTCGCGTTTAAACCAATTCCCTTTTATTTGGCCCAAAACCCAATAATTAACCTCCGCCCCTAAAAAATGTCTTTTTTCTGACCGGTTTCAGACCCCCAGAACCCCTAAAACGGGGAATCTTGTTGCCACCCAAATTAGCAGTAGAAGCCTGGTTTGGACCTGTTCTATGATTTCCCCAAAGGGTATGGCTTCCCTCCCAATGGGCTGGGCTAGTTGGCGCTCAACCTTCGGGGATCGGCCCCCCACACCCAGTTTCGGAGACAGGCCTTGGCTGGAAAGTCCGGTGTCCGGCGCGTTAGGCCGGGGTTACTGCCGGAATTGCCCGGCTGGCCGTTGAAGGTGCCGGTTTCGCCATTGAAGGTTGTCGATTCTCCGTTGAAGGTGACCGGTTTGGCCATTGAATGTTGCGAGTCGGCCATTGAAGGTGCGGATTGCGCCGTTGAAGGTTCTCCGGCTTCCATTGAAGGTCGCCGGTCACGCCGTTGAAGCTTTTCGACATTCCATTGAAGGTTTTCGGTATGTCCATTGAAGATGATTAGTTTCCGCTGAAAGGAGCGGGTTCTATGGCTCTGTTTTCGTCCAAATCCAAGGATTGGCTGGAGATGCTGGAGACCGTTAACCGGTTGCTGAAAGAAGACCCTAACCGAACCGGGGCAAGCCTGGCTGAGGAACTGGGGATAAGTTCGGGCCAAGCCAGCAATTTTACCAACCTCAGTGGTTGCCTGAACCAAGCCGCCATCGACAAGATCCGCTCGGCGAGGCCCTATAACTTTTCCCTCAATAGCGCCCTGGCCCTGACCGGCCTCAAAAAGGCTAAAACGGGTGACTTGGCCACCGCCATCCATACCGCCCTGGACACAGCCCTTTCCCGCCGCCTGCCAACTCTGCAGATAAAAGACCTGGTGAAATGGATGGCGAGCGGCAAGTCTGCTGAGTCATTTGATCCCTCTGCCAAACCCCTAAAAATGGTTGAGGAACCAACCGAACCAGAGTCCGAATCAGAGGAAACTGGCGACCCCGAAGCGGAAAACATTAGAGATAAATCCAAGCGGATCAATACCAAAGGGGTAAAAACCGAGACCCTCGGCCAGCGGATCGGCAGCGGCATTGATAGGATTGTCGGCCTTTTGGAAGATGGTTTCTCTAAATCCCCTGCGGCAAAAGCGGCCCGGGGTAAGACTCGATCTCCAAAAAATCCAAAAGCATTAAAAACGATAGTCCATACGTTTAAAAAAATCGGCGAAAAATTCGCCAAAATCGCGTGGAAAGAACTTTTCAAGATCGAACACCGCTATTGCCGAAAGTTAGCCCACGCCATCGTATCCTCGCGCGCCTCTTCCCATTCGACTTCCTCCGGTCGCTCAGGCCATTCCCGCCGGAGTCACAACAGCGGCAGTTTTCACAAGGGGTTCATCACCCTTTTTCTGACGGTTCTGCATTGGGTGGTCTATGTCCTTTTGCAGTATGGCTTTTTGTGGACGGTGGCCATCATCCTTATCTGTCCCTTTGTGCCGTGGCTGAGACCCTGGCTGGAATGGCCGTTCCGCTTCGCGGCCCATCTGGCGGTTTACGATTTTCCCGCCTGGGTCTGGGCTGGCCTAAAAAGCCATTCAGTGCCCGTACTGATCATCGTCGGATTGCTGGCCGTCGGGGCTTTCTACGCCTGGAAAGCGGAGCGGCTGCGGATGTCGCTTCTCGGCGCTGCTCTCGCTTATCTGGTCATTCACGGGCGGGGATGGGCCCTTGAGTCCGCGCCATGGAATAAACCCGCCGCGAGTGAAACCCAAGTGGCCAGTGTTCCGACGGCTGAACCCCAAACCTCAGTTTCAATTGCCTCGCCATCCCCTAAAAAGACGGGGACTTCCCCTACCGCAAATGCTGTCGGGGACAGGTCGACATCTGCGAGGTCTCAGCAAACCTCCTACCAACCCGCAATTTCATTTCAGCCCGCAAACGAGGACCCGAAAATTCTCGAACTCGAAATCGCCGCCCTTTCGGATAATGTTGTCGTGAAAGACCATCCCATGACACCGGACGAGGGCATGCCGCCTGACGTGGCCTTAAGCCGCATGCAGGATGTGATCGACCCGGATAAATACGCCATGATGATCGGCGGCGACAAAGAAACCGTTCAGTCCGCCAATGCCACCAATACTGCCCTGTCGATCTATTACAAAAGCGCCGACCCACTGGGAGGCTTTTTGGGCGGCAGCAAGAGCCCGATGACTTTTTTATGGGAAGACGTGAGATATATTCACATAAACGAGATCGATCATTTTTCCAAACCAGGGGCTCAACCGGACATTAGGTATCAAATGACTGTGGTTGTTAAGGGCTCGAAAATTCCAATGACCCTTCAATGCGCCTCGACGGACGATCTGGAAAATCTGGTCTCGACCATGGAATATTTTATCCGCCACTCCCGCCTGGCCCACGACGCGCAACCCGGAGGCATGCCCTATCCCGCCCAGGGCGTGAGGCTGAGCAACGACTGTGTGGTGGAAAAGCTTTGGGCCGACAGCCCGATGGCGAATGCCGGCCTGGGGTTACGCGACATGATTTGGAGTATGGAAACAAACGCGGCAGATCAACCCGACCACAAAAAACTCCTGGCGGACTTAGCCGGTCTTTCGCCGGGGTCTCACGCTGTATTCGTGGTTTCCCCCGCCGACCGCGACCAAGCCCAAGGCGACGTTTCTTTTGGAAGGGCCAGAAATTTCAATCCCAAACGACGGAAGGTAATATTAACAATCCTTTAAAACTGCGTTCTTTATCCACGGCGGGGCCCCGTCGCGGACAACCCGAACTATAGTATATCGAGACTGATTTGCGTCATGGTTTGCCTATCATCTTTTGATTCCCGATTTCGGTGTCAACTCCAGATACTTTTACAACCGCCCGCCAAAGGGCGTCCTGATTTGCGCGGTCATGGAAATGCTCCTGGCGCATGATCTCAATGGGACCCGTCATCTTTTTTGGAGGCGAGCAAAAGAACTTGCCAGAAACATCGACACCAAACTTCGAGGCCGTGAGATATCTTTTGGCCCCTTCATCGACGGAATGTGTCATTCCAGGAATAAGTTTCATGATCGGCAGCATTAGGCGCTTCATCACAAAATTCAGATTGCGAACCGCCTGGGTATCTGGAGTGCTTCCGGGTGAAACCGCGTATACCGCCATATCCGAAGGGAGCTTTCGCGCAAGAGCCGCGACCCACCACGCGACAAATACTTTAGCGTCAGAGTAAGCCGTACTAGAATTGAATTTTACATTCGGAGAGCCGCGCAAAATCGCTTCTATGGCTGAAACCCGGTCGCCCTTGTACTCTTTCGCGGCGAATGCCGCCAAGTCGGTATATCGGAACGTGGGTACATCACCACGAGCAGCTTCCGAACCAGCAATAACGATGCGAGCATCCGGCGCCAGAAAACCGGCCGCCAAAAGTCCCAACGTTAATTGGTGATGGCCGATCAGCGGCGCTTGCGACGACTCAATGTTCTCGCTTGTCACGACACGTTCTTTGCCTGACACCACACCAGCATTAAGAAGGAGAAAATCTATGGGTTCGCCTCCCTCTCCCTTAACCAGCTCGGCGACAGCCTTCTTCACGCTTGCAAACGAATCTAGGTCGAGGGCAAGACCAACGATATTTTTAGTTCCGGCATCGGTCCTTAACCTGCTAACGGCTTCATCCACTTTGGCCTGACTACGTCCAGTGACTATGACCCGACTCCAACCATCCATGGCAAGCTGCTTGGCTGCCGAGTATCCCAAGCCAGACGTAGCGCCGGTAACGAGCGCAACAGCCTTTTTCATAGTTTGTCTCCTAGTCTAAAATTGTGGAAATTTCACCAATCACTATATGTAGTACACGCTACAGAAAAGCCCAACCACTGTCAAGCGATATTGTTGTGGTTGCTACAAATGGATTGTTTATTGAGTTTGGCGTGAGTAAAATAAGGCATGAGTCGAAATAGAGAATTCAATTACGATAACGCGATGGATAAAGCGATGCGGGTTTTCTGGGGTGAGGGATACTCTGGCGCATCGTTAAGAGACCTTCTCAAGGCGATGAAAATTGGAGAAGGCTCCTTCTACAATACCGTCAAAAGCAAAAAGCAACTCTACCTCGAATGCTTGAACAGATATGGAGAGGTCGAAGGCAATAAAAGAATTTTGGCTCTAACATCAGCCCCGAACGCGCGTGTCGGACTGCGGGCTATGCTAAGCGCAATTTTCGATTGTCTCGATGATCCAAAGAACCCTTCATCTCTTTGCATGATTGCGGCAATGATTTCCAATGATGTCATGGCTGATAGCGAATTAAAGAAAGTTGCTATTGCCCATGTTAATCAGGCCAAAAAGTTAATTGAAGACAAGCTCGATGAGGACAAAAAAGCTGGGCGTCTTCCTAAAAGCTATGACTCACATACAGTTGCTGATGTCATAGTTACTTATTTCCAAGGCATTTGGCGTATGGCCATGATTTCATACCAACGGAAACAGTTCGAGCGAGAATCAGAGGCATTTCTTCAAGGATTGGGCCTTTAACTATAGAATTCCTGAATCACACTGATACTCCAACTTCCAAGTCAGCGACACTTCGTTCGAAGTGAAACAAGAAAATTAATTTTAAAAGGTCTTTTTTCTTATCCACGAAGGGTCCCCGTCGTGGACAAGCTTTCCCGAATTGTTCAATCAGAAAGTGGTGATCCGGATACTCACATTTTGATATATCAAAGTTCGTAATGTCGCCAAGTCTTCTTGTCGGTAATTTTCAGTGCCGATTGCCGATGCCATTCCCAGAAAAGCGCCTTTATGAAATATTTCAATGACCTTAATATCCCCATGTCCAGGCACTCGAACGGTACCGAAGGCTCCTGAAAAGTTCAGGTTTTGAGTATCAACTTTCGTAATATCTTTCCATAAAATGCGTGAGTAAATCGCCGAGAATGCAGAAAACTCGATTCCCTCTGTAGTACACACAATCTTGGTGACTGCTAAAATCGGCCAAATACAAAGAAACATTCCAAAGGGAAGGCCAACGATCAGCACTAAAAGCAAAGGAAGAATATCCCTCGAGCTGATGCCTTCCACCAAAAGACGCAAAACAAAACATAAAACAATTAGGCCAACGGGCAAAACCAGGGCCGCAAGAACCTTGTTTTGCAATTTCGCTTTCATGACAAAAGGAAATTCCGCCTTCCGAACCGGGCTTTCGTTGACCTTATTCATTTTTTCGCTGGCTGTGGTTTCGCTCAGGGTCAACGACAGTTTTCGATTTAACATTTCTTGACGCACCGATTCAATGAGCGTTTTTGAATACTGCGAATTGGTCTTATTCCGCCAAATCTTTTCCAATTCTGAATCTGATTTATCTACCAATCCCTCTTCCATATTTATCTCCGAAAATATTTTCAAAACTTCAATTCAAAAGAAAATCCGGGTCAGGCACCCATTATCTATTATTTGCCTTGTCCACGACGGGTCCCCGTCGTGGACAATCCTTTTCCATTATCGCACCCGGATGGGAACGAATTCCTGCTGAAAAGTTCGGGATCAAAACTTAGATTTTTTCAACTCCCTACTAAACTCCGTGCCCATTTATAAACCTTCATGGGCCTGTTCTTGAATTCGCTTTCCCCAATCGTGCTGATGCGGGGAGTCTGATTGAAGCTATAAAACATCTGGTCCTCGGGGTTCAAAATGTCCTTCGGCCCCCCTTCGCCATAAAACACGGCCACTTGGTCGCCGAAATGAAATAGGTCACCCGGCTTTATACCGTGAGCATTGAGAGAATAGGGGGTTTGACTTTCCTCCTCGCAATAGACCCATTGACCATTCACCTGGCGGAGAACCAAAAGTCCCTTATGGGTTTTTCGAAGATACCTCATGATTTTTCCAGGCCCTACATAACTCAGCTGGAAGCCCTGCCTTCGCTTGCCGTAGATGGCAAATTCGGCGCAATCGGTCAACACCCGCCAATCAGTCTGGTTTTCCCCCCCCAACCCCTAAGGGGGCCAAGCCGAAAGGGACGTAAAGAAGCTCGCTCAAATAGCCGAGATAGCTATCATCCGGCCGGACCACCAATTGTAAAACATCTGGAACACCGCCCAGATCCGGCAGGCCCTGAAAAGAGACCGAGCGGTCCCCTTTAAAGGTTTGGGCCTCGGAATCGGTGAGTGCCGAATAGTAATGTATCCCCAAGGGCAGAAGACCCTTTTCTGAATTGAGATTCAGCTCCGGCATTCCCAGCGCATGTTTAATTTCCCGCCATTCATATTCCACAAAGAGAGGCTGGGGCCCTTGGTCTTGTGGGTTTTTCGTGATGTCGTAGGTTTTTTGAACCGGGCAGAGGTTGTACCAATGAACCGGCCCGCCCCCGGCAGAAGCCGCCCGAAGCGGTCGGGTAGACCCGGACAGTTGTCCGCCCAGGCCCCCCACAGATCCGGACTTGCGCAATTAACGCATCCGGCTCTTCAAGCTACGGCT
>OLLS01000064.1_pt1 | contig 55080 bp, 44 predicted proteins | sample 1604631 | NCBI WGS metagenome assembly OLLS01 (sample SAMEA104055725, study PRJEB20765) | soil metagenome | biome: Arctic tundra; feature: Polygonal ground; material: soil | place: USA | collected 2011-09 | depth 0-0.5 m | reverse complement strand
AATTACCCTGCCCATGCAGGTCAAACTTCTCCGGGCGCTTCAGGAACGGGAAATACGCCGGGTGGGCGAAAACAAAAGCCGCCCCATCAATGTGCGCATCGTCAGTGCGACCAATAAGAACCTAAAGATCGAAGTGATGGAGAAACGGTTCCGCGAGGATATTTATTACCGTCTCAATGTGGTCGAGCTGGTCGTTCCGCCCCTGCGCCGCCGCCGCGAGGATATTCTTCCTCTGGCCAGGTTTCTTCTGGCCGAATCGGCCCTTCAAATGAAGAGGTCCGTGAATGGATTGACCGCCGAGGCGGCTGACCAATTGATCGGATACAGCTGGCCCGGCAATGTGCGCGAGCTGGCGAACGCCATGGAACGGGCGGTCGCGGTAAGTAAAACCAATCGTGTCGATGTTGATGACTTTCCGCCCGAGGTGCGCATGGTATTGCCCCTGGTTTCGGACAAAGGCGTTCCTCGATTTTTAAAAGATGTGGAAAAGGATTGTATTCTGGGCGCTTTGGAAAAGACCGAAGGCAACCGGGTTAAGGCCGCCGAGCTGATGGGGATGGGCGTGGCGACGCTTTACCGGAAACTGAAAATTTACAAATTAGACGGTGTCAAATAGCAAGAACAGCCGGATTTTGAATTTGCCGGTTGATTAAGCCTCAACCGTCGCAAGTCTGCTTTTGTGTCCTGTTTTGATTTCCTCGGGTATTTCTCCGCCCAGATCAAAAAGAAGAATTTCAGTGGGTTCCTGAGCCGTGAAGGACACGGACATTTCCAGCGATAAACCGGCCCCGTCCCCGGTGGCCAGCTCAAACTCTTCCAACTGAATCCGGCCCTTCACCACGTGCAGCCAGGCGCTTCGGCTCGGACTCAGCTCGTGAATCATGTGGTTTCCCTTATGAATAAACGAAGAGTAAATTTGAACATCCTGGTTGAGGGGTAAGGAATCTTCTTTTCCGTTGGGCGAGGCGACCAGCTTTAAAATTCCGTTCCGCTGGGAGTAAGTGAATAATCTTTTGTCTCCCACCGATTTCAAAAAGCCGCCGCTGGGAGTAAAACCGCTTTGGAAGACGTGGGCGTCCTTCGTGGGCGAAATGTCGATCGCGTATTGTTTCGATTCAGAGACCGCGTCCACCGCGTGAAATTCCTTGGCCACCAATGGCCCCATTTTATCCAGCGGGCCTTTATAGACAATCATCCCTTCGTGCACATAGGTGACTACCACCATATCCTTATGAGTATGGAGGATGAAACCGCTGCCGGGAGAAAGCAGTTCCTCGTTTAATATTTTGAGCACGCCGAAGCCGTTCTGCAGAGGATCGGATTCATTTTCCCAGTCGAATGTCATCCAGGTTTTCTGGTTATTGGCCTCAATGCGGCGGCGTTCTTCCGATTTTCGTATGACAATCATTGTGGCTCCTTAAACACCTACACGGCAGTTCATCCCGGTTTAGGAGTATTTGACGGTGGCACGGCGCTTCCTGAATCGAATTACTTTTATTCACCGTACACGGATTCATCAAAGTTTTACAGATTAAAATTTTGAGCGGCCGACCACCTGGAAAAGATAGCCTTATGTCTTAATAAAGCAAGATACAAGCCACGGCTTATCCCTGTTTGGCTGTGTTTTAAAAATGATTCCCATCAAAATGATGTCCGCGGCTATCACTTTGATCGCAAGGCCGCGGTCTCACGGTGGGTTAAAAAAGTCCAGCGCCCGCGCAATCGAGCTTTTCCTTTTGTTTGCGAAGGGACGGAGGCAGTAGACTTCCTCCGAAGGCGGGGCACGTTCCTTGCTTTAATAACTCCTAAGAATCCACCAACACCTATGGGATTCAACTCAAGGAGAGGTTATGAACATCAATGGTAAAAGATTTTTAGTGGCGGCGGGATTAATCGCTTTAGCCGCAGTTCCTTTTATCGCCAAAGCGGAAGTCGGCTTCGGTATCGACATCGGCACGGATAACGAATCGCATTATCATTTTCACAACAACGGCTGGCATCACCCGGAATTGATGAAGGCAGCCAACGCGCTGGCCAGTGCCAAGAGACATCTCTGGTACACCAAGGGCAATTTCGGCGGCCACCGCGAGAGCGCCATGCAGCACATCAATATGGCTCTGGATGAAATCAGCGCGGCTGAAGATTACGCGCACAATCATTGAGAAGAGGGTTTAAGACACGAAAGTTAACAGAGGAGAGATTTCATGAAAATTCAAAATATGAGTATTTGTTTGGTTTTATTGGCAATATTCGCGACCTATTTCGTCGGGTGCTATGAGCATCCCCGCGGTCCGGGAGTTCAAATTGAGGTTCATGATTCCGGTTGGCATCACCAGAACGATGCCGATCATGGAGCGCAATGGGATCATGACAATCACAACTAGTTTGTTTTGCCATGAGATCAATAAAAAGGCGTTTTAAACCAATCAACTTCCTTTTTTTGATGAACCGGGCTGGCTTTCAGGGAGCCAGCCCCCTATTTGGTCTCATAAATTTTTTTGAAAAGAAACGATGCCATGACTAAACATAAATATGAGCATCAACAGCCGAGAATAGCCGATCAGGAAATCAGCGATGTGCGTGTCCCTTACTGGCATCGCGCCCACCGCGATTGGCGTTTTTTGGCGGTGGTGTTTCTGATGCTTTTAGCCATCGGAATCTATCTGGTTACCGGCGATCTGGCCTGGACCCATCATGGAAGAGCTATGCCATTGCTGGAAACGGGACAGTAATCCGAAAAGGAAAAGAAAATGATCGACAAATTGATATCGAAGATAAATCAGTGGTTCAACGAACCGGTGGGCGATACGGGGGTTGTGCCAGGCGAAAAAGACAATGAATTGAAAAGACCCGGGGAGTCTTTCAAGGGTTCGCAATACGACCCCGTCCAGGGTCAGCCTAATTTGCGGCTGGTTCCCCGCCACGAAGAAGAGTTTTACCACCGTGGTTCGGCGGGCAGCAAAGAAAGCCGCGGTCCCAAAGGTCTCTCGAAAGCCGTCATGCCTCGTTCGGGCCGCCGTTCCACCAGTCCGAAAAAAACAAAATAAAAAGGAGAATTTATGTCTAAAGGCGAGTTTGTCTACGATTTGCAGGAAATACGAAAAAGGTCGCGTGAGCATATCCAAAGAGGCGCCGTGACGGGCGGTTATAAGGCTAACCTCGGGGTTGTGATTAAAATCCTGAACGAAGCGCTGGCTACCGAAATCGTTTGTGTGCTGCGTTACAAGCGGCATTTTTTCATGGCTCAGGGGATTGACTCATCCAACGCGACACAGGAATTCGCTCAGCACGCCGCGGAAGAACAGGGCCACGCCGATCAAATCGCCCTGCGCATTACCCAACTGGGCGGCGAACCCAATTTCAGCCCTGTCGGACTGGTGGACCGCAGTCATTCCGAATATCAGGAAGGCAATGGTTTGAGTGAGATGATTCAGGAAGATTTAGTGGCGGAACGTATCGCGATCGATTCCTATACGGAAATGATCCGTTATGTGGGCGAAGACGATGTCACCACCCGGAGAATGCTGGAAGGCATTTTGGCCTCAGAAGAAGAGCACGCCGATGACATGGCCAATCTTCTCAAGAAAATGAATCCGATTCCGCTTAAAAAGAATGAACAATTGATGATGGATTAAACAGGGCTGAGAATCAAAAGGAGAAATTATGGGTACCAAAACAGAAGTGTTCGTTAAAAAGCTGAAACAAACAATCAAAGAGTGGGACGCCGATTTCGATAAGATTCAGATCAAAGAATATCCGCTTCGATTGCTGGCGCAGATTCAATACCGCGAGCAAGTGGGGGCTTTAATCGCAACGCGCCTGCTGGTTGAGGAAAGATTAGTTAATTTCGATAAACGCGGGAAATGGCCGCGCATCCTGTAGGACCCGATGTCGATATAACGTAAGGCCGCTCACTGCGGCGAATACAATGCCGCACTTAAGGCCGTAGCCGGTATGAAATGACGCTTTCCGACGTTTCCATTAAGAACCCCGTTTTCGCCTGGATGCTCATGTTCGGGCTCATCTTCTTCGGGTTTCTCTGCTTTTTACGCATGGGCCTTTCCCAGATGCCCGATGTGGCTTTCCCGGTGGTCAACGTTTCCATCACCCTGCCCAACGCCTCGGCGGTCATCATGGAATCCGACGTGGCCGATGTGGTGGAGGACGCGGTTCTGGGCGTGGAGGGTGTGCAGGACGTCCAGACCACCTGCACCCAGGGCAACGTCAGCATTTCGGTGTTTCTCGACCTCAGTCAGGATCCCAATGTGGCTGTCCAGGAAGTCCAAACAGCCGTCTTCGCGGTGGAAAAACAGCTTCCCGCAGACACTTATCCCCCCGTTATCAAGGAACTGGACCCCAACAGTTCTCCCATCTTCTGGATGGCGGTTACCGCCGACGCCCCCCTGACGTTAAAAGACTTGATGCTTTATATCCGGGATACGCTGAAAGACCATTACACGAAATTGCCGGGCGTGAACGGGGTTTTTCTTGGCGGGTGGGTCAACCGCGAGGTCAATATCTGGGTGGACAACCATAAACTCACCGCCCACTATCTGTCGGCGGACGATATCGTGAACACTATCAACAACCAGCACTCGGAAGTGCCGGTGGGTTACATGGAAACGCCCCTGACCGAATATGAAGTCCGCTCCATGGGCGAGGCCACCGCGGTGAAAGATTTTGAGAACCTGCCCATCATTACCCGGGGAGGCCTCCCCAACTACACCCGCACCCATCTCAAGGATGTGGCCACCATTGAGGACGGACTGGCCCCCGTGACGCGCATTTCACGGTTTAACGGAACCCCCTGCGTGGGGCTGGGCATCGTCATGACGGACGGTTATAACGCGGTGAAACTGGTGCAGGAAGTGAAGGCCCAGATGGCCAACGACATCGCGGCCATGCCCAAGGGTTACCATCTCCAGACAAATTTCGATACCACCGTTTCCATCGAGGATAATGTTCATGAGCTGGAACTCACCATCGTCCTGGCGGCGATTCTAACATCCCTGGTCTGCTACTTTTTCCTGGGAAGCTGGTCATCCACCTTCAACATTTTTCTGGCCATTCCCACGTCGCTTTTCGGGACCTTTATAGTCATCTCCCTCTTCGGTTTCACCATGAACATGTTCACCCTCATGGCGCTTTCCCTTTCGATCGGCATCGTGGTGGATGACGCCATCATGGTGATGGAAAATATCATGCGCCATCAGGAAGAAGGGGAGAACAAGGTGGAAGCGGCATTGAAAGGCTCCCGGGAAGTGATCTTCGCCGCCGTGGCGACGTCCCTGGCCATTGTGGCTATCTTTTTACCGGTGGCCTTTATGTCGGGGATTATCGGTAAATTCTTCTTCCAGTTCGGCGTCACTTTATCGGGCGCGGTGATGATCTCCCTTTTGGAAGCGGTCACACTCACTCCCATGCGTTGTTCCCAGTTTGTGGAAGCGGCGGACAAGACAAAAGGCTTCAACCATTGGGTTAAAACGAATATGGATCGTCTCATCGCCTTTTATGTCGTGGTCTTAAAATGGTGTCTGGATTATCCGGTGGACCGGTTTATGTCCGAAGCCCGGTCCGGAAAAATGCATTGGTTTAAAACCCTGGGTTCCAAAATATTTTTTACCAACCCCAAAGCCCTGGCGGCTGACGCTCAGGACGAAATCAAAAACCCCCGCTATTCCCTGGCTCCTCTTCTCTGGTTTTTCGTGGGATTAGTGGTGGTTGGCCTGGCCAAAGCCTGGAAAGAACCCTTGGGCTTTAAGATCCTCGGCCCGCTCTTCCTGCTGGTAATCCTGATCTATCTATGGAAGCGCCGTCATTTTCTTTTCGCCCATCTTTTTTATGACCACCGGTGGTTTGTGGTTTTTGGGGCGATGGTTATTTTCCTGGGCTCCCTGTTTTTGGCCAAAATCATCAAAAAAGAAATGGTGCCCGGCACGGACCAGAGCGTCTTCCTGATCAACCTGCAGCTTCCCGCGGATTATTCCATTTTCCGCACGGACGGAGTGGTCAAGCAATGCGAGGCCGCGATCAAAGACAGGGGAGAGATCAAAAACCTTTATGTGGCGGTCGGCGGGTTTGGAACAAACTCCTCCAATGTGGGCATCATGTTCGTGACGATGAAACCCGTCGGGGAAAGACCGGTGGCGGCCTGGGCCGAGAAATTTCCTCCCACAGGGCCCCTGGGCTTTCTCAGCCGGCTCTACGACAAATTGATCAAACCCCATTTGACCCAGGCGGAGTTCATGGAAGTCTGCCGCAAGGCACTGGTGAAGGTTTCACCGGACCTGCAGGTTTTCCTCGTGGATCTTTCCAAGCGCGGCCTGTCTACCGGCAAGGGATACGACGTGGAATTTATTGTGACAGGCCCCGACTGGGACAAACTGGGAGCCTATTCGGCGGAGATTCAAAAACAAATGAAAGTCTGCCCCCTGCTGGCGGATGTGAACAACAATTATCAATCCGGACTGCCGGAGCTTCAAGTGGTTCCGAACCGGGACAAAGCCGCGGCGGAAGGGGTTAACATCGCCGACCTGGGAGCGGTACTCGGCACAATGATCGGCGGTTATACTTTTGAGTCGGTTTATTACCATGAATCCGGCCACGATAATCCCATCTTTATCCGGATGCCGCAGGCACAGCGCCTGAAACCGGAAGACCTCAATAATATTTACACCAGCAACAACCGCGGTGAATTGGTTTCGGTCGCCGACGTGACCGACATCACGGAGGTCCCCGCTCTGGAACAGATCACCCGGGACAATCGTCTGAGGGCCATTTATTTTTACGCCAACGCATCATCCACCGCCACCGGACAAACGGCCATGGATGAAGCCATGAAAATAGCCAAAAGCGTCCTGCCGACGGGGTACCAGGCGACTTTAACGGGAACTTCGTCAGCCGGTTCCCAGACGAATTCCCAGCTGATTCTCACTATGGGTCTGGGGATCATCGTGGCTTACATGGTTCTGGCCACCCAGTTCAACAGTTTTCTCCAGCCCTGGGTTATTTTGATGGCACTGCCTTTTTCCATCACGGGCGCTTTCGCCGGTTTATTTCTTTTCAACCAATCCCTCAACATGTACAGCCTGATCGGCCTCATTCTTCTACTGGGGCTGGTGAAGAAAAACTCCATCATGCTCGTGGCTTTCACCAACCAGGCCAGGGAGAAGGGAGAGAGCCTGACGGATGCCCTCCTTTACGCCTGCCCCTTGCGGCTGCGGCCGATTCTCATGACCTCCATCGCCATTATGGCGGGGGCGCTGCCTTCGGCCATGGCCCTGGGGCCGGGCGCCGAACTGCGCCAGCCTATGTCGGTGGCGGTCATCGGCGGCATTTTGTTTTCCACCATCCTCACCCTGATCGTCGTGCCCTGCGCCTACAGCCTGATGGCCAACTGGGAGAGGCCGGATGAGGTGGAGTTCCAGACGGACGCCGAGGGGAATCTGGAGGCTGACTTTAAAAATTCCGGGCAGCCGCGCAAGCCGCGTTCGGGGAAACACCATGTCTAAACCTTTTTTTGGGGCCGTTTTCTGTCTCTTCTTCTGGACGACTTTCGGCCTTTTTTCCGTCCAGGCCGGCGAACTTTCTTTTAGTGCGCCCCTGCGGCTGACAACGCTCTCCTGGACCGACAAGGCCATCTATGGCGTCCCCGCTACGGGCGCCCAGTGGCTGGTGGTGGACAGCCGGGGCCGTTTTTGGCTGGAAGCGGACGAGGCCTTTGGCCTTTATGATCCCCGCGGACACTATTTAAAGAACTTAAAACCTTTTGGTGAATTGAAAGATTCCTACGGTTTCGACTCGATGGAAGCTTTGGGCGACGGACGGATTATTTTGCTGGAACGTTTGGAAAGCCGGGCGGAACAATTGGCCGGGGATAATTTCGAACTGCGGTCAAAACCCGGTGTCCGCCTGACGGTCCTGACTCCCGATGGAAAGGTAGAGACGGATAAAGAGGAAGTAGATTCGCTTCAGCCCCATTCGGACTATATCCTGGAAAACGGAAATGTTTACAGCGTTCATAACGATGGCACTTACCAAATTTTGGATTCGATCGGTTCTTCTCCGAAAAAAGACCGCGCCTTTAAAAACTTCGCGGCCGTCGCCTTCAGCCCGGATAGCTGGCGAAACCATTTGAAAACTATTCCGGTTTTTCGTTCCGAAAGCCGGGTCTATCGCGACATCCTGGGAAAAACCCACGTGGACAAGGACGGACCATCTTTCCTGATGGGCCATTCTTTTGTGGAAAGCACGGCACCCCTGGCCGAAAGGGAAGGAAAAATTTATTACCAGGTCGTCTGTCTTGAAAACGGCTCCTTTGCCGATTACGTTTTCGTGGAGGACACGGTGGAGAAGCGCTATGCCCTTATTCCGCTTATCGCCGCCGATCCAAAAACGGGCGAGGCCTATGACCGCGCTCTTTTTGTGGATGAAAAGGGAAACCTGTTCGAAGGGGCCGCCAAAAAAGAGGGCTACTGGATTATCGAGTGGAAAATTCTCCGATGAAAGGCGAGCGGTGAATTGGATGAGGATAAAACTATTTTTAGTTCTGGCCGGCTGGTGTTTCTGCGCCGCGGGATGCGGTTCTGTTCCGCTGCGCGAGGTGGAGGTTCGGCCCGCTCCCATCCGAAATTTTTCGCTGCCCAAAAACGCCATGGTGCGCATGCCGGTCGAGATACGGTTCTCCGATAAGGGCGGTTTGTTCCAATCCCTGGGTGATCTTTTCAAAACGGGAACACTCGATGTTATGCCCTACGTGGACGTCATACCGGGTTTTAAGGGCCGTCTCCGCGGTTTGTGGAAAGAAATACAGAAGCCCATCTTTATCGACCGGCAGGTATGGCTGACGATCAATCCGGTCGCTCTGGGGGTCGGGCGGATGAGGGTGGATCCCCAAAAGCCGAGGACCGCCCATACCATACTGGAAATGGTCGCCCGGCCCGAACTGTTTTTTGGAAAACAGCCCCCGCCGGCCTCTCAAACCGCCATGCCGCCGCTGTTGTCTTTTAAGCCGGGACCGGTCACCTTCACGGCGACCAGCAATCTTCAGATGACCTACGCGGAAGCGAATACTTATTTTAAAAACCCGAAGATGGGGATTATCGGCATGCCGCTCAAAGGAACGGGCGATCTGAAGGTAACGATCCAGGGGCTGCGGTTTTATGGTTCGGGTGGAAAAGTCATCGTGGAAGTGAAACTTCATTACCACCCCATCCTCCTCAATCTCGCGGACAAGCCGGGCCAAATGACGATTTATTTAAGGGGAACACCCCGCTATCTGGCGCGGGAAAGAGTTTTTGATTTTCCGGATCTGGATTTCGATATCAAAACCAATGATTTTTTGGTTCAGGTGGCGGATTGGGTATTGAAGCCAGTTGTTCTGGATCAATTGCGCGCGATCAGCCGTCTGCCCGTCGGCGTGAAAACCGACCAATTGAGAGCCCGGATGAATGTGGTGTTAAACCGGCCGATTGAAAAAATGGGACGGCTGGACACCAAGGTCGACGCCTTCGATGTGATCGACGGCTTCGCGGACAACACGGGCGTTGAGGCGAGGGTTAATCTGAGAGGAACCGCCGTGATGGAATTGAATTGGAACTAACCCTCTCAAGGGAAAGGTTGAAGCCGAACCGCGATTCCCTTATTGAGAATCAACCCATCAAAATGATTTGAAAAAATAAATGCACGCTCCAAAAGACCGCTTCTTTTGAAATAAAAGCGGGCATGCAACTTGCTTTTTATTACGGGTAAGAAAAATCTAAGAAGTCATTTATCAAAGGAGAATTTGTGAAAACAGGTCATTTCGCTTTAATGGTTTGTGGTTTGATTTTAGCTTCGGTTTATCTGGTCAGTTGCAGCGGCAGCCCTACCTCTACGACCCTCGTCGCTTTTAATTTGACGGGAACCGTCACTTATCAAGGCACCGGTTCGGGCCATGTTTATGTTTTCCTGGTCAACCAAACCAACGGCACGGTCACCATGGGGTCCTCCCTCAACAGCGGGAACTCCTATTCCTTCAACGGCAACGTGGTTAATTCGGAGCTGTACGCCGCTTATGACAACTCAGGCAATGGATTCAAGCTGTCCGGCAACACCCTGGAACAGGGTAATGGCAACGGTTTATCGGGTTCGGGAGACGTGGTTTGCTTGGTAGGTTACTCAGGCACCTGTCCCAACGTGAATACGACCAGCGCTCAGGGAAGTTTCTATTCGGCCAATACCGGCATCAATATCGTTTTCGGCGGAACCGTCACTCAAAGCGGGACCAACTGTGTCTATTGAGTTAAAATTTTAAATTCCCGTCGGGGATGCGCGTGTAAAGTCAAAAGCAGTTTGTATTCAAAATTACCGTATTCAAAGAGTCCAGATGATCCACCGGCTGCATTTATTATTCCTGCATTATGGCAATCCGATCGTCTTCATGATTACTTATTTGAATAGCATCGGCTTTCCTTTTCCGGGAGAACCCATTCTTTTTGTCGCGGGTTTTGTCCTGGGAAAAGAGGGAGTGACTCTGTGGGGGGCCATTGGGGCCGGAACCCTAGCCTGTTTTCTCGGGGGAGAAAGCGGTTTTTGGCTGGGCAGGTGGCTGGGTTCTCGCCGTTTGAGAAAAATTCACTGGCTGCATCTCACCGCTAAAAAGTTCGAGTGGATGGAACATTTTTTTAAACGCTACGGCGCCAAGACCGTCTTTATCGCTCGTTTTATCGCCCTGCTTCCCGCCCTGGTTCCCAATGTTTTGGCAGGCATGGCGAAAATGCGGTGGAGAGTCTTTCTTTTTTACAACCTCACGGGGTCGGCGGTTTACGCCACCCTCTATATCCTGCTGGGCTATTTTTTGGGGAAGCGATGGGCATTTCTCCGAGCCTGGCTTGGTCCCACGGCGATTTATCTGATTCTCCAGGGTATTGTGGTGATCATTCTCGCTGTGATTTTCAGAGGTTTTCTTTATAACCTTTGGGTTGGATTATTTTTCGCGAAACGAAAGCGAAAATGAAGGATGTTTTAAATTGAAACCTGTTCACGACGGTGAGTGGATGGGACGGTAAAAACAGACAAATTTTAGGAGATGCCATTATGAATCCATTCGTCAGTTGGGGAATCGCGGTGGTCATCGTTATGGCCGTCGTTCTCAGCCTATTTTGGATCAGGAGGGGTAAGGAACAAGCCAAGACCGTCGGCATATTTTTCCTGGGTTGGATTGTCGGAGCCATCGCGATGTACATCAAAGCGAAGCTCGTCTATCAATTTTAGGCCCATTCCATCCGTTCTATCAACGGACCCCGATGGGAAGTTCCTTCCGCGTATTCTCCGCCCATGCTCTATCTTGTTAAGTTGAAGCAATTATCAGAATGATAATTTTTATAAAAGTGTATATTTACTGTCCTCTAAACGAGAAATAACTTTAAAAACAAATCCTTTAACCGCTGATAAAACGCCGATTTAGAAACGACGATTGAAGTTATCGTTTTGATAATGAGCGGTTCTCAAAACGGGAGGTTGAATCCTCACAAAATGATAAAACAAAGGATTTTTTGAAAACTGATTCGTTTTTTGGGTGCGAAGGAGCGGGTACGCAACTTGCTTTAATCAATAGCAAGCACAAGGCGAACCAATTATCGTCATTTCAATTGAAGAGGTTATTTATCCGCGCAGATGATCTGGACTTAAAAGAACTTTTAGAATTAGACCCGGATAACGGGTCAATCCATTTCGCCGGTCAAAGGGCCGTGATTTGTGACGCGGTTTCCCACCAACTCCTGCGAGAGGAACTGACAGACTCCTTTGGGGAAACCACATCCCGGGGCATCCTCGGTCGTTTCGCGTATATCCAGGGCAGGCGTATGGCCGAGGCCCTGAAATCCAAATTTAAATGGGAAAGCAAAGAAGATTGGCAGAGAGCCGGAGCCAGAATATTGGCGCTTCAGGGCCGTTTTGTGCTGGATCCGAAGAGCAGAGAGTCCTTCGGACCGGATGGCGGTTATTGGCGTGTTTCCTACGAGGCCGAAGAACAAACCCTCATGAAAGGCCGGTCGGATAAGCCTGTCTGCTGGAACCTTTGCGGATTTATCAGCGGTTACTTAAGTTATTCCCTCGATAAAGAAGTGCACGCGCTGGAAGACAAGTGCATGGGAAAGGGCGACGCGGTCTGCCATGTGATTATCAAGTCCGATGCGGAATTGGGCCAAGATCTTGACGGTGAAGTGGCTGTTTTTAAACGGGTTGGAATTAACGACGCGTTGAAGACGGTGGCCGAAACACTCAAACGAGCGGAAAACGAATTGCGTGAAAAAACACGCAAGCTGGCGGCGATCGCCCAAGTTGAGGAAGATCCGACCGAACTGCTGGGGCGGAGCCCCGGCATGAGAAAATTAATGGAACTGGCCAAGACCATCTCTGGTATAGACTCCACTGTCCTGATTACGGGTGAGAGCGGTACCGGAAAAGAACGGGTCGCCCGTTTTGTTCACAATAATTCCGCGCACGCGGAAGGGCCTTTTATCGCGGTCAATTGCGGCGCCATTACGGAAACTCTTCTGGAAAGTGAGCTTTTCGGCCATGCCCGGGGGGCTTTTACGGGAGCTACCACGGACCGCCCGGGACTTTTTGAAGCGGCCAACGGCGGTACGCTCTTTCTGGATGAGGTCGGCGAGATCAGCCTTCCCATGCAGGTAAAGCTGCTAAGGGCGATTCAGGAAAGAGAAGTGCGCCGTGTGGGCGAAAATAAAAGCCGTCCCGTCAATGTACGTATTTTGAGTGCTACCAATAAAAACCTGAAGGCCGAAGTGGCGGCAAAAAGATTCCGTGAGGATCTTTATTACCGCCTGAATGTTGTTGAATTGGCTGTTCCGGCATTACGCCACCGCAGGGAAGACATTCTTCCTCTAGCGCGATTGCTGCTGGCGGAAGCGGCCTCACAAATGAAACGGAAAGTGGACGGTTTAACCGCTGATGCGGCGGACCAGTTGCTCGGCTATTCCTGGCCAGGCAATGTCCGCGAGCTGGCGAACGCCATGGAGCGGGCTGTCGCGGTGGCCAAGACCAACCGCGTCGATGTGATGGATCTTCCGCCGGAGGTTCAACTGGTACTGCCGGCTGTTTCTGAAAAGGGCGAGCCCCGGTTATTAAAAGATGTGGAGAAGGATTGCATTTTAAATGCCCTTGAAAAAACGGAGGGCAACCGGATTATGGCGGCCAAATTGATGGGGATGGGCGTGGCGACACTTTATCGAAAACTGAAGATATATCGATTGGAATAAGTCTCTGGTTCAAAACCAAGGGAGAAGGGAAGCCGGTTTTAAACCGGGGCCCGGCTTCCGGCCTCATTAAAAAATTCCCGTCAGGCGCCGCGGCGATTTAAAATCATCCTTGGTTCACGCGGAACGCGGCTCGTCAAGAATCTTCCGGAAGGCTGTCCGCAGCTCCAGATTTTTCTCCTGCGGCAAACTATCCGATAAATTGTCCAGAAAAATTCCCGACTCGGGCAGGTTCATTTTACTGATCGCCCTAACGGCTTCCACCCGCGCGGGTAAAGAGAAACTTTTGGTCCGCCGCTGGGGTTTATCACGGGAGATATCCTCCAGAAAAGAAACGCCCTCCGATTGACCCAATTCCCCCAGCGACCGGCAGACCGCCGTCAGAAAAACATCGCTTTCGGGAAGCCGGGATTCCCAGAGTTCCACCGTTTTGAACAGTGTTTTCAAACCGGGGATAAAATGAATTTTGCCGATGGCCCTGGCGGCCAAAGCGGCGATCTCCTCGGAATCGTCAAACAAGGCTGTTTGAAGCACAGGTCCGCCCTGGGCGCTGCCCATGTCCTCAATCAGTTTAATCAGGCTCAATTTCAACTCACGGCTTCCATTGGCCATCCAGGCGGAAAGCTGGAGGGACAGTCCCTCGTCAAAGCCGCAGACCCGTAATAACGGCAGCATTAACCTGACAATCGTCTCATCGTGGGTTTCCGCCAGAAATTGCGCCAGAATGGCGGGGGTTGCTTCCCGTTTATTTTCTGATGACCGCAAGTAGTTGAAGCCGGATTTCGGTTTTTTATGCTGATACATGATCGTATCCGCGCTCATCAACAGTTCGGTTACGGAACCGGGGGAATGAGGCTCATGGCGGGCGATTCCCATGCTGGCGGAAAGCTTAAAATGTCTCTCCGGGTAAGTGTTGTGTTCTTCCATGGTTTCCCGAAACCGTTGGGTTAAAAATTCCTCGTTCATATTGTTTTCACAGGTTAAGAGTGCCACAAATTCATCTCCGCTTAAACGGCCCAGAATATCCGTCTTGCGGAAGGCTTCCCTTAAGACATGGGCCATCTCCATGAGGGCAAAATCGCCCCAATGGTGGCCCAGCGTATCGTTGATGTTTTTTAAACCATCCACATCGGCGAATACCATCAACAGGGAGCGGCCCCGTTCATTGGCTATTTTGATCTGCTGTTCCGAGCGGGCCAGAAAGCCCCGGCGGTTATAAAGGCCAGTCAGTTCGTCGATGCCCGAGAAGGCCTTTTCCTCTTTCAAATGCTTTTGCCGGCTGATGGCATAGCGCATGGACCGGCTCAACAGGAAACTGCCGATATCCTTTTTCACCAGGCAGTCCTGTGCCCCCGCCAGCGCGGTTTGAACAGCCAGTTTCTGGTTGTCGGATTCGGTGACGACAATGATAGGGATTGCGGGTGCTATTTTATAAACGGATAGGAAAAGCTCCAAACCGCCGCCTCCGGGCTGTGATAAATCGAGAAGAATAATATCGGGCGTTTCACTTTCCACCCGATTGCCAAAATCGAAAAGCTGTTCCATGTGGAAAAAAGTTATTTCGATATCCCGGATTTCAGTGAGCATCTGTTCCCAGAAACGGTAGCGGCCGGGATTATCCTCGATGAGCAGAACCTTGATGTTTAACTTTTCCAAAAGACCCTCTTCATGTCGTTTTATTCAGCGGCCCTTACCGGGTTTGGGCGGTCTGCAGTTTACTGTCAGAGGATTTTTTCGCTTGCTCTTTGGATTCGCAAAGATCAAAGAGAAGAATTTCCGCCGGGCTTTTAGCCGTGAATGACACGGCCCGCTCCTCCGTTAAACCCACCCCGTCGCCTGTTTGCAGAGGTAAGTCATTGAATAAAATTTTGCCTTTGACCACATGAAGCCAGGCGCTTCGGTGCGGCTTGAGCTCATGAATGATGTGATTGCCGTCGTGCATGAAGGTGGAATAGATTTGAACGTCCTGTTGTATGGCGAGCGATGATTCCCTGCCGTCCGAAGAGGCGATCAGTTTTAAAACGCCCGCCCGCTCGGCGTGGGTAAAAAGCTTTTTAACGCCCTTTGGTTTGGGTGTGCCTTCATCACAGGCGTTATCACAGTCGTTCAGGTCAAACCCGCATTGGAAGACGTGGGCTTCCTCGGTTTCGGAGGTGTTAAAAGCGTATTGCTTGGTGTCTTTATCGGCGTTTTCCCGCTTGAATTCCTTCGTCTCAATCGTGCCGGGTTCCTCCAAAGGGGATTTATAGATAATCACGCCTTCGCGCACATAGGTCACAACGACCATGTCCTTTTCCGCTTTGAGAATAAAACCGCCGCCCGGGGAAAGTATTTCCTCGTTTAATATTTTGAGAACCCCAAAGCTGTTTTCGAGGGGTTTGGACTTATTTTCGGCGTCAAAGGTCTTCCAGGTTTTTTGGTCCTTCAGATCCACATATTGACGGTCTTCGGATTTTTTAACGGTAATCATTTTATCTCCCTAGGCGTCCGCCCTTTGATGAGCGAACTCCAAACCACGGATTTTTTAACGGGTGTAATTTTGTTTCACTTATCAAATTGAGATGACAGCGGAAGATTTGATGAATGAGCGTTTTTGGCTTAAGTTAAAGCAAGAAACAAGCCACGCCCTGAAGGGAATTACGCTGTGATTTGAATGTCCGCCCATCAAAAAAATCATATTGGGAAATAAAAGCATCGTTTTGATCTATCGTTTAAAAACACAGTCCATCCAGGGGAGTCTCCCGGTGCCGTGCTCCGTCCCGGTTTCGCGGAGGGTTCACAGAATTAAAACGGCGAGGATACGCCCGTCACGATTTTTCAGAAGGCTCCGGGCGGCTGAGGGTGGGCAGCCAGATGTCTTCCACGAACTTCATTGCCTCGCAAAAGGCGGGAAAATCCGAGGGCTTCGTGATGTAAAAATTGGCGTGAGCCGCGTAAGCTTTCCGGATATCCAAATCTGATTTGGACGAGGTGAGAATCAGCACGGGTATTTCCCTCAATCGCTGGTCGTTTTTCAATTCCTCCAGGACTTCAAGGCCACCTTTTTTCGGCATATTCAAATCCAGCAGAACGAGGTCGGGGGTGAGAACGCCGGCGTATCTGCTTTCTTTTTTCAAATAAGCGAGCGCTTCTTCACCGTCTTTGACCCGGATCAATTCAACAGGCGTCTTGAAATTCTTGAATGCCTCAAAGACGAGAACGGAGTCGGCAAGATCGTCTTCGGCTAAAAGTATATTCAATACCTTTGATTTTTTTGGAGTTGGTAACGTCATGATTTCTTTCCGAGTCGCGAAGTATTTTGAAATTTTTTTTGTGAAAACATCCAACCTTGTTAAGGTTTTTATAAAGCAAGAAACAAGCCGTGAATCCAATCCGGCCTTACCCGTGTTTTTTGACGGGCTGGATGATCTGGGACAACGCAAATCATCAAAATGAGAGGGCCGCCTTATCGTTTTGATCGGGTATGGGTTATAAAAAATACACCCACAACCAGAAACCACTGCGGTTGCGGAATTAGGACGGTTTTCACTTAAACCTTCGCGCGGTATAAAACTTGCTTTTAAAAGCTTATGCCGGCTTCATCTTCCCCGAAAGCGGTTAAATCGATAGAAGGCGGGTCGTATGGAAACTGAAACGCGTGTCAATATTCTTTTAGTGGATGACCAGTCGGCCAATCTGCTGGCATTGGAAGCCGTTCTGGAAAGTTTGGGTCAGAACCTGGTAAGGGCACACTCCGGGGAAGAGGCCTTAAGAGAGGTTCTGCATATGGATTTCGCGGTTATTCTTTTAGACGTCCTGATGCCGGGAATGAACGGTTTTGAGACCGCGAACCTGATCCAGGAACGTGACCGCAGCCGCCACCTGCCCATCATTTTCCTGACCGCGGGCGGAAAGTCCGAGGTGGAGATGTTCAAAGGCTACGCGGTGGGGGCCATCGACTATATGCTCAAGCCCATTCGTCCGGCGGTGCTACGATCCAAAGTTCTGGTTTTGATCAACCTTTACCGGAAAATAGCGGAAGCCAGCCAGCTGAAGAATGAACTCGGCCTTCGGACGAAGGAAATTGAGACCCTGAAATTGACTTTGAAAAGTGAAACTGAAAACCACACTCGGACCGCGCATAAATTGCGCGAGTCGGAGGATCGGTTGAAAAAACACAATATTCATTTGGAAGAAAGTCTCGCCGAGAACGCGGAAGCGGTTTAAACGGAGGGAATTAAGTATCCAGGTCTCTATTCCGACCGGAGAAAACCAGTGAAATCAAATTGATAGCCCCAAGAATCATTTTGCGACACGCACCCCTTATTTACATTTTTTGAACCTTAAAAAATAGTTTTTCTGATACCCGCAGGCGGTTTTGGCGCCATTTTTTCACCGCCGAGGGGCACGATAGTTGCTTTAACCTTACGCCTGTCTCCTTTTGAAATTAAATCATGAATAGAGGAAGCGGTGAGAAAAGTCCCGCAAGGGATTTCTTAATAACCTGTCGAAGAAAGAAGGAACTGTCATGAGCAACTTAGCGACGGAGATGGATGAAGTGATTTTAGTGGATGGCCCGGGTATGAAAGAAGTGATAGAGGTAAAGGTCAAAAGAGGAGCGGAGTTTCAGGAGATCATCGTGGCCGTGGCTCAAGTTGGGAAATTCTCCCCGGAAAACGCCCATCTCTTTGTGGGCGACGAGGCCGTTCCCCTGAACCCGAAGCATCATCTGGAAGCCAATCACCCCATCCATAAAATTCACCATGTCCATCCGCAAAAGGACATTCACGTGAAAGTCCACTTTAACGGACAGGAACATCAAATGCATTTCTCGCCCGCGGCCACCGTCAATAAAGTTTTGGCCTGGGCGACTCATGAAATATTTATGTCTTTGCACGGAACCACTGATTCCTTAAGTGGAACCGCCCATATCGGTCGCTTTGTGCCGCATGATAAACATTCGCTGGAGCTGGACGTGATCACTCCCGCGAAAATGAAGCCGTAACCAGACGATCAAAGCCGGAATCTCCGGTATGCGGAATCCCTTCTACTTTTTCGCGGGATTTTTAAAAAGAACCCGCGATTTTTTTCAACAGCCCCACATTGATACTCAAAGTTATCATTTTGACAGGCGGCAGTTCACGAAGAAGGGTTTTAACGACCAAAAGGGCAGTTTCATTATGGTATGTACCTTGCTCTAACTCTTGGAGAAATAATTTGAAAAACCGCATCACACGAACAGCCCCTGGGAGGCAATCTTGAAATACATCACACCCGTCTTGGCGAACGCTCTTTTGCTGGGAGCCTGCGTTTTATTGATCACTTCCTGCGCCGGCACTGGCGTCAAAGATCCCGAGCCGCCCGTTACGGTGCTTAAATCCGAACCGGCTTCCCCTTCGGACACGAACGAAGCGGCAGTACCTATCGCTTCATCGGATAACGGCGCCTTGAAATCCTCAGCCTCTTCTCAACCCGCTGTCGTAGCCTCGGGAAAAAATTATCCTGTGGATCAATATACTCAACCCGCGCCCGCCGCCGCGGTTATTGCGGCTCCAGCGGTTGTCGCGGCTCCGGCGGTTATCACGGCCGTTTCCCAACCTCAGCCCGTACCTCTCCAACGAGGTTTCATGGGGGATGGCGGCTGGTGGCCCTGGCTTCTGCTCCTGCTGCTCCTGTTGGCGCTGGGCTGGTGGCTTTGGTCCCGCAATAGGCGGGATAAAGACTATTTAACGATCGACAAAGCCTTAAACAATAAAGGAAATTTTAGAGTAGGCGCCGGAGATCAAGGGCTTTTAGAAGCCGATGCCGTGTTGGCCGATCAAAAGTTGCTGGGGATGGACAACGAATCAGCCGATGAAGCGGTCTTAGCCAAACACGTCAAAAAGCATAAAGCGCTTCTGGCCAAACGCGCCAAAGCCCATCAATCCGCTTTGGCGAAACATACCCGATCCGCCCATCGGTTGAAATTAGCCAAAGAAGCCGCGCTGGCCGCCCAGGCAATCGAGGCGAAACACGCCGCCGCGGCGAAAAAAGGAATTTTAGCGAAAATCGCCCGGGCCCGTCATAGGCGTCTGCTGGCTAAAAAGTCCAAGACCCATCAAGCGGTTTTGGCGAAACATGCCCGTCTGACCCATCGATTGAATTTAGCCAAAGAAGCCGAAGCGGCTGCCCAGGCGCTTTCAGCGAAACACGCCCTCATGACCCGGCGGGCCGCCGCGGCGAAACAGGCCCGAGCCGACCATCGGTTGAAATTGGCGAAAGAAGCCGCATTGGCCGCCCAGGAAATCGCGGCGAAACACGCTGCCCTGGCGAAGAAAGGACTTTTAGCGAAAATCGCCCGGCTGCGTCACCGGCGTCTGCTGGCCAAACGCCGCAGGGCCTACCAGGCGCTTTTAGCGGAACGCGCCAAAGCTCATCAAGCGGTTTTGGCGAAACACGCCCGGTCCGCCCGCAGGTTGAAATTGGCGAAGGAAGCCGAAATGGCCGCTTTGGCGGCCGCGGCGAAACACGCCGCCTCTATGAAAAAAGGGCTCTTAGCGAAAGCGGCCGGATTGCGGCATCAGCGGCTGCTGGTGAAAAGGGCCCAAGCCCATCAGGCGGTTTTGGCGGAACATGAGGAAGCAACCCATCAATTGAATTTATCCAAAGATGCAGAAGGGGCCGCTCCAGCCGCTTCGGTTGCTCCAGTCGCTTCGGCCGTTCCGGAGAAACATGCCGAATTGATCCACCCGGGGACTTCAGCGAAAGGTTCGATGTTGGGTAATAAATCGATTTTGCCGACAGACTCTGGAATGGGCCATGACGAGATTTTGGTACAGGGCGCCGGATTGAATGAAGTGGTCAAGGTTTCCATTAAACGCGGAGCGACCTTCCAGGAAATTATCGTGTCCGTAGCCCGGATAGGGAATTTTCCCGCGGCCAAAGCCCATCTCTTTCTGGAAGACGCGGAAACTCCCCTGAACCCGAGCCACCGGGTGGACGCGAAACATCCGATCCATAAAATCCATCACGTCCACACCCAGAAAGAAATCGGGGTCGAGGTCCATTTCAACGGGCTGGAACATCAAACGAACTTCTCGCCGGCGACCACCGTCCGAAAGGTATTGGCTTGGGCGGCCCATGAATTCAAAATTCCCGATCAGGACGGCAGGGAAGTGTTTCTGTCCATGCCCGACTCGTCCGAGCCTTTGCAGGACACCGCTCATATCGGTCGTTTTGTGCCGCACGACCAAAACAAGCTGGTGTTGAATGTGATGAACCCCACGAGGGTATAGGGGTAAATATGCCGGTCCCAGACCGGCCTCAATAAAAAGGTGTGAAATGATTAAAACTGCGACTAAAAGAAAAACTAAAACCAAAATCGTCCCATCGGTTAAACCGGTAAAAAAAGGCTGGAATCTGTCTGAAAATTCCGGAACGACCGGGTCGGTTCATCTGCACGATATCTTAATGTCGGACAGCTTAAGGATCGTCACGGGTATCAAGGAATTTGACAGGGTTTTAGGCGGCGGCATTGTGCCGGGAGTCACGATCATGATCGGCGGTGACCCGGGTGTGGGAAAATCTACCCTTCTTTTGCAAGTCGTGGACAGCCTTTCGGAACTGCAACTGGACGGGAAGGGAAAGTGCCTTTATGTCACAGGCGAGGAATCGGCCCAGCAGGTCAAGATCAGAGCTGAACGTCTGGGCATCAAATCGAAAAACCTTCTCATTTTTCCTGAAACCGATGTGGACGCCATCCTGGCCGAGATGAAAAAAGTCCGGCCTCTTTTGACCGTCATTGATTCCATCCAAACCCTGTGTGTTCAGGACATTGACTCGGCCCCGGGCAGCGTCTCGCAAGTGAGGGAATCGGCCGCGCGCCTGGTTCATCTCGCCAAGATGGAAAAACTTCCCCTGTTTCTGGTAGGCCACGTCACGAAAGACGGCGGCCTGGCCGGACCCATGACCCTAGAGCATATGGTGGACGCGGTGCTTTTTTTCGAGGGGGATTTACGCCGCCAATACCGCTTGATCCGCGTGGTGAAGAACCGTTTTGGTAGCACCCAGGAAGTCGGCATTTTCGAGATGAAAGAAGGCGGCCTCCATGAAGTTGAGGACGCCTCAAAGGTTTTTCTGGAAGATCATTTCACGCATAATCCCGGTTCGGTCATCACCGCGAGCCTGGAAGGAAGCCGGCCCCTTTTGCTAGAAGTGCAGGCCCTGGTGAGTCCCGCGAATTTCGGAACTCCCCAGCGCCATTGTTTAGGGATCGAACACAACCGTTTATCGCTAATTTTGGCCATTCTGGAGAAGAGACTCGGCCTGGCCGTTTCCTCTCAGGATGTTTTTTTGAATGTGGCTGGAGGGATACGGATCGTGGAGCCCGCTATCGAGCTTTCGGCGGCTGTGGCCGTCGTTTCCTCCTTGAGAGAAGTACCGGTCGCCACGGATGTGCTGGTTCTGGGCGAGTTGGGCCTGTCCGGCGAGGTGAGAGGGGTTACCCAAATCGAATCCCGGCTGGCCGAGGCGGCCCGTCTGGGCTTCAAGAAGGCGATCATACCCCATGGAAATTTGAACGCGATCACCAGCCATCCTCACGAGACGATGGAAATCCTGCCGGTTAAAACATTGGGCGAGGCCATCGGTATCCTGGTTCCCGCCTGACGAAAAGCGTTTATCTTGCCCGGTTCTATGTTGAGCTATAGCTGCCCATCACCCTCGAGGTGGGAGCAAGGTTTGCTGACGCCAAATAGACAACATTTAGCACAAGGCGGAACACATGATTTGATGTACCCGATCCACAAGATTGGGTGCCCTGCGGCGGGTTGGCGCTTTTTATCTTCTGAAGTGTGTAATCAAATTGGAAGATGAGAGTCTCACTTTGATAGAAAAAGCCTAATGTCGTGCCGTCCGAAAAATTGAAAAGGGGCTCCCCTCATTGTTTTTGTTTACCCGTAAGGAAAACTCAAGTTTGGAGGCCACGAATGTTCAAGCGGCACGCTCCTTGCTCTAACGACTCTCCTGGGTTTCATGATTCGATTTGGAATTCCAAAAAAAATTCAGGAGATGCAATAGTGAAAAAGCTTATAGCAGGTTGTTTAATTTTGACGGCATCGCTTCCGATCGCTTTTATGGCCGGATGCGGTTCCAGTAATTCACCGACTTCATCGAATTCGAACGCGACTTCAACCCCAACCGCGATTAATACAGTTGCGGCCACGGCGACGGCAACCATTGTGTCGGCCGGGCCGGCGGCGCTTGTTCTTGGCGCGGCTAGCAGCACTGGAGCAGGAGGCAATTTCGCGATTCTGGGTGTATCCATCAACGGCATCTATAACGTCAGCGGTAATCTTGGGGAAGATCAAGTTGGCGGGTCATATCCTCCAGCCTATGGATCGCCCACATTTACCTCTTCTTCACCCAGTAACGACGAATACGGGGTCAGTGCCGGCGGTGTTGCCGTAGCAAACGGCGCGAATGATATGAATCTTTATGGGTCGGCGGCTTATGGTGCCATCTTTGCCGCATCCACCGGGGCTTATAATGTCGCCATTGCGGAAATGACAGTTGCCAATACAACTACGCTTACTTCTTCGGAGTTGGGCGGCCTCAGTCTGCCCCCCAGCATCTACTACAACGCCAGCGCGTTGACTTTGGATATGACGGGAACCTCGGCTCCTCTCACTTTGGAGAACGCTACTGGAAATCCGAATAATGTCTATATCTTCATATCGGCCTCCACTCTTCAAACCGCGTTTCTCAGTTCGATCGTCCTCCATAACGTTAAACCCGCTAACATTTTCTGGGTTGTGGAAAGCGCGACCACCTTGGGCACCGTGGGTTACAACAGTCTCACCTCGGGAGCTACGAATTTCGTGGGAACCATTATGTCTTATGCCGCGATCACTCTGACCAGCACCACGTTGGAAGGCCACGCTTTCTGTAATACCGCCGCGGTGAATATGTTGAGTACCAGCGCCATTACCTTTCCTTAAAGGATCGGATGACCAGCAGGCGGTTCTAGAAAAAATTTAAGACTCGAAGCCGCTCCCCATCCGGGGGCGGCTTTTTTTTGGAATCATGACCGGGGTCATGATTCCGCTTCGCGCGAATGGAATCAAAGCGGGAGTCGAGAGTATCACTTTGATCGAAAAGCGCCGTGGTGGCGACGCCTGAAAAATTAAAAAGGGGTTCAAATAATTGTTTTCGTTCACCTGTAAGAAAATTTTGTGTTTGAAGTCCGGGAATGATCAAACGGCATATTCCTTGCTTTAACTACTCTCCTGGGTTTCATGATTCGATTTGGAATACCAAAAAAAATTTTTAGGAGATGCAATAGTGAAAAAGCTTATAGCGGGTTCTTTAATTTTGGCAGTGATGCTTCCCATCGCTTTTATGACTGGATGCGGTTCCAGCAACTCGCCGACTTCGACAAACGCGACTTCAACACCAACCACAGTCCCAGCTACAGCTACATCCACGGCGACCATTGTGCCGGCCGGCCCGGCGGCGCTTAGTCTTGGTAGCGCCCTTACCTCTAATTTCACGGTTTTAGCGGGTGAACTTAGCGGCGGTTATATTACCGACTCCGCGGAAACCATCTACGGGAATCTTGGGGTAGGTAATGGCGGCGCGGAAACTACATCCACTCCCTTAGCTCTTTTTGTCGGCGCTAACGCCAGCAATCCTTATTTAACGGCTTCTAACGCTACTTTGATCAGCGCCCTGGCTGCCATCTATGGAACCGGAGTTGGAGGAACTGGTGGAGCTTACAACAATGCGGAGAATAATGTTTTGCCGTCCGCTATTTCGGAGACCTTTGCGGGTTCTGGAACCACATCGCTCGCTCCTGGCATCTATTCCGTAACCGCTAACTCAGTGGCAGGCACCAATCTTACCTTGGAAAATGCTGCGGGAAATCCGAATAACGCCTATGTTTTCTTCGCCACCAACTTTCAAACCGGGGCGAACACCACTATGACCCTGCATAACGTGAAAGCCGCGAACGTGTTTTGGGTCATCACCGGCTATATGGATTTGGGCGCGGATTCGACTTTCGCGGGCAACATTCTTTCCGGCGGCTATGTTGATTTTGGTTTCAACGTCGCGATGGAAGGCCGAGTTTTCGCGAATAATTACATCGATTTCACCGGCACCGGTACTGGTACCAATGGTGTTGATTCCATCACCACTCCTTAATGGTTTGAGTTTCAAAGCTGGATTCCCAGCAGAGGTCTTTAAAAAAGTTTGAGTTTCAAAGCCGCCCCCCTGTGGGGAGCGGCTTTTCTTTTTAAATACACGGTTTCCGTGATGATGCCGCGCGCGGTGAATGGAATCAAAACGGGAGTCGGGGGTCTCATTATGATCGATCAAAGACGCGCTGTGGGCCGGCTGGAGAGTTTAATGAAGACTAAAACCACCGTTTTGTTCACTTAAAAGTGAACTGGACGTTTCGAGTTCGCGAGTGATAAACGGTATGTTCCTTGCTCTAACTACTATCCTGCCTAGTTTGCGATTATTTTGAAGTTCAATTGGAAAACCGGGCAAGTCATTTTCTCGTTCAAATCTTAATAAAGAAAAAATGGCTGGATTTCATGAATCGATTTTGGGTTCAAAATTATTTCAGGAGACGCGAAAGTGAAAAAGTTCTTACTCGGTTTTTTAATTTTGACAGTGATGGTTCCCATCGCTTTGATGACCGGATGCGGTTCAAGCACGCCTACTTCTTCTAATAACGCCACTTCAACGCCCGCAGCGGCCACCGCCACACCAACCTTTCCCGTACCTCCGGCGACGCTCAATCTGGGCGCGGCCGGCAGCGCGGGCGGGGCCGGCAGGTTCGCGGTCTTGTCCGGTAGCGCGATTACCAACGCCGCCGAAACGGTTTGCGGGAACATCGGACTGTATTTTCCGTCGGGCACCGCTAACAGCGCCACCGGCTATACCAGCCCCAGCGGCACTCCGGTGATTACCTGTTCCGGCGCCGTTTACACGCAGGACAGCCCCACCAACTACGCGCAAAACGCCATGGCGGCCGTCTTTGGAACCGGGCCGGGATTATCCGGAGGGGTTTACAACACTGCCCTGGCGCTTTCCAACCCCACCTCGATTCCCAATGAATTGGGCGGCCAGGTGCTTCGTCCCGGACTCTATGTCGCCGCTACCGGCGGTTCTACTCCCGGCACGTTTGATTTAGGAACGCCTCCGGGCTCATCAAATACTCTCACTTTGACCACCACCGCGGGAAATACGAATGGTATCTACATTTTCATGACCGGAACGTCCGGAGCGGTCGGAACCTCGCTGATCACCGCGGCCGGCAGCTCTATCGTTCTCACTAATGTTTCGGCCAAGAATGTTTTCTGGATTGTCGGCACCGCGGCTACCTTTGGCGCGAACACGACTTTCGCGGGAACGGTGATGACAGGTACGGCTATCAGCTTTGGCACCAACGTTTCACTGGAAGGCAACGCTTTCGCCTTTGGAGCGGTGAACTTCACCGGTCTTACCAGCAACCTTTTTTATCCCTGATTGATGGGGTCTTAACGGTTGATGTTTGATTCAGATCGAATTGTTTCAAATCGGAATGATGATATCGACCTGTGAAAAAAAGTCTAGAAGCCGCTTCCCATTGGGGCGTGGCTTTCGGATTGCATCATCAAACCGGCGGCCAGGGAACAACCGTTTACCTTGACACGGATGCGGTTGAATCTCATAGAGGACAGACATGATTGAAGGCGAGATTACTATTAATATTCTTTTAGTGGACGATGAGCCGGCGAATTTACTGGCGCTGGAAGCTGTGTTGGAAAGCCTGGATCTGAATTTGGTTAAGGCGCAATCCGGCGAAGACGCACTCCGGCAACTCATTCATACGGATTTCGCCGTCATCCTTTTGGACGTGATGATGCCCGGGATGAGCGGTTTTGAAACGGCGGAAATGATCCGCCAGCGCACCCGCACCCTGCATACCCCCGTCATTTTCATGACAGCTCTCGGAACGGCGGAAAAAGAGATGTTCCGCGGCTACGCCCTGGGAGCCATCGACTACATGATGAAACCGTTCGTTCCGACTGTATTACGGTCCAAGGTTTCGGTCCTGGTGGAGCTTCACCGCAAGACGGAGGAAGTGAGCCGGATGAATGAGGAACTCAACCGAAGAGCCAATGAACTGGTGATTCTGAATTTGAAGCTGGAAATTGAAAATGAAAAACGCAAACGGACCGATGAGGAATTACGCCAGTCCGAAGTGAAATTCAAAAAACTCAATGAGCTCATGGAGGGGAGAACAGACCACCGCGCGGCGACCCTCGAAGACCGCAACCGCCAATTTAACCCAACCCGCGAGGAACTGAAGTAGTCCCGCGTGATTGAAAGGATGTTTATGGTATCGGATGATTTGCTGGGCAGCAAAATTCTCATCGTGGACGATAATTCAGGAAACCTGAAGATTTTGGAGAAGGTCCTGAAGAACGAGGGACTGGATCCTATTCCGGTCTCGAGCGGCAGTCTCGCCCTGAGCCAGGCGCTGAAAGAAACGCCGAATCTTGTTTTATTGGACATGAATATGCCCGAAATGTCCGGCCTGGAAGTCTGCCAATGGTTCAAGCTGAACAAGCATCTGCAGAACATTCCCATTCTCTTTATCAGCGGGGATCAGGATGTCGACGTCAAGGTAGAGGCTTTCCACGCAGGCGGTGTGGACTATATCTCCAAGCCGTTCCATAAAGAGGAGGTGATGGCCCGTGTCATCACGCATCTGAGCATGAGACGGCTGCAGGCGCGAATGGAATCGCACACCATGGATCTGGAGCGCCGCGTCGCCGAGCAGGTCGATTTGATCATGGCTTCCAATCTGGCGACCATCTTCGCGATCGCCAAACTCGCCGAAGTCCGGGATGACGACACAGGCAAGCACATTGAACGGGTCCAGACCTTCGCCAGGATGCTGGCCGAACAACTGCGGACTAACGGATTGCACATGGATCAATTGACCGACATCTACATTGACACCCTCTATCAGACAGCCTCCCTCCACGACATCGGAAAGGTGGGTATCTCGGACGCCATCCTGCTGAAGCCGGGAAGACTGACTTCGGCAGAATTTATGGTGATGAAGACCCACAGCGTTATCGGGGCTGATACCCTCAACAGGGTGCTCAAGCAGCATCCCCACAACCGGTTTCTCCGCATGGGTGTGGATGTGGCGCGGGCGCACCATGAAAGGTGGGATGGAAGCGGTTATCCCGACAACCTCAAAGGCGAGGCCATACCCCTGGCGGGACGCATCGTCGCGGTCGCGGATTTTTACGACGCGCTCAGGTCAACCCGCTGCTACCATCTGCCTTTAAACCATGAGGATACCCGCGATCTGATCCGGGAAGGCCACGGGGCTCATTTCGATCCCGATGTCGCGGACGCCTTTATCGCTTTAGAGGAACCGTTCCGCCGCGTCCGGCGCGAAATGGGCGAATAAAAAAGGGTCTTTTGATTTTCATTAAATTTTTCGTGATAGTCGGCATGGGGCGGCCTTAATCCATTGAATTCACCTTTCACCCTTCCCTCTCCCAAACGGCTCTCATAGGGAAAACCCTCTAAGTACCCGTAAAACGAAGTCCAAAGGGCGAGGGTTTTGGATGGGAGAGCGGTACAGCCAATGGTTAAGCCCGAAGCGCATGACTGATGATTTTTTTGAGGGCTTCTTGCAGCTTAGGATTATCTTCTTTAATTAAGTTTTCCAGGAAACGCAAGGCTTCGTGTTCGTTGATTTTGATCATCGCTTGTACGGCTTCCAATCTTAATGACAAGGAGAAATTTTTTCCGATCTCGGTGTGTTCATTTCCCGCAATTTCCCGCAAGAAAGAACTGCCATCGGGTTGGGCCAGATCCCCCAGAGATTGGCAAACCGCCGTCAGGAATATTTCATCTTCGGGAAACCATTTTTCCCGCAATTTGGAAACCCTCAGTAAAGCCGGCAGGCAGGAAGTTAAATGGATTTTCCCCATCACCCGGGCCGCCAAGGTGGCGACTTCCTCGGAATCGTCCAATAACCCCATCCTCAGGGCGGGTCCTCCCGAGGCGCCGCCAATATCCTCGATCATTTTAATCAGGCTTAGTTTCAACTCGTGGCTGCCTTTGGCGACCCAGGAGGAAAGCTGAAGGGAGAGTCCCGTGTCGATGCCGCATTTCCGTAATATGGGTATCATCAATTTCACGATGGCCTCATTCCGGGTTTCGGCCAGGGATTCAGCCAGGACCGATTGGACCGGGTCCTTTATCTCGGCAAACACCCGCATTTGACCGAAGTCTTTTTTCACTTTCTTTTTCTTGTACATGAGCGAATCCGCGTTCGCTAGCAAATCGCCGATGGAACAGGGTGACCGCGGATCATAGCGGGCGATACCGATGCTGACAGAAAGCTGAAAGCTTCTTGAGGGATAACGGTTATGTTCATCCAATGTTTCCTGAAACCGCCCCATTAAAGCCTCTTCTTTAATATCGTTAATGCCGCTCAGAAGGGCGACAAATTCATCGCCGCTCAGGCGTCCCAGGATGTCGCTCTCGCGGAAAGCTTCCCGAAGGACGCAGGCCGTTTCCATAATCGCGATATCACCCGAATGATGTCCGATCGTGTCGTTGATGGTCTTCAAGCCGTCCACATCGGCGAATACCAGGAAAAGGGGCTGGCCCGACCTGTCGGATAGTTTGATCTCTTCCTCGGCGCGCAACAGAAAGCCGCGCCGGTTGCGAAGGCCTGTCAGTTCATCGCTGGCGGAAAGAGCCCTCTCCTGCCTTAAATGTTTTTGCCTCCCGATCGCATAACGCATAGAGCGGCTCAGCAAACGGCCGGTGATGTCGTTTTTGGTCAGGGAATCCTGGGCGCCCTCCAGGGTGGCTTGCGCGGACAATTTTTGATTATCGGTCCCCGTCACCAGAATAATGGGGATGGTGGGAGCCTTGTTGTAAACCAATAAAAAAACCTCGAAGCCTCCGCCCTCCGGCAGGGACAAATCAAGGAGAATGACGTCGGGTGACTCGTTTTCGAGGTATTTAAGAATATCCGAAAGGCTTTCGATATGGACAAACCCGGTATCGGCGCCCTGAATTTCAGTGATAATCCGTTCCCAAAAAAAGGAACCTTCCGGATTGTTTTCCGCGATGAGAACGTTCATTTTTGACTGTTCCAAAATGGTACCTTTTAAATAGATTTGTTCTCGTTTTTGAGTTTCGTTTTGGCTTCCCCGGAAATCTTTCCGCTTAGCTCGAAAATAAGAATTTCGGTCGGTATCTGGGCTATAAATGAGGCGGTTCTTTCGTCGGAAAAACCGGCGCCGTCACCTGTTTGAAGTTGAAAATCATTCACCCTCACGTGGCCCTTGACCACCTGAAGCCAGGCGCTTCGGTTGGGACTGATCTCATGGATCATGTGATTCCCCGTATAAAGCAAAGTAGAATAAATCTCGATATCCTGCCTTATGGCGAGCGAGGATTCCCTCCCGTCAGAAGAGGCGATCAATTTCAAGATTCCCTTCCGCTCGGCGTGCGTAAAGAGTTTTTTGATTTCCCCGGTGGACTCAAAAATCCCGCCGCGCGGGCTGAATCCGCATTGAAAAATATGCGCGTCCTCCGATTCGGAAGCGTTAAAAGCGTATTGGTTCTTGTCGGGAGTGACTTTGGCCCATTGAAAATCACTGGTCATCATAAAATCGGGTTTTTCCAGGGGGCCTATGTGGATCATCATGCCGTCGCGGACATAGGTAACGACAATCATGTTTTTGCGGGTGTGGACCGTGAATCCGCTTTTCGGGGAAAGTATTTCCTCGTTTAGGATTTCCAGCGAGCCAAAGCCGTTTTTCAAGGGATCAGCCTCATTTTGAGGGTCGAAGGTCATCCAGGTTTTCCGATCTTTGCTTACCAGGTGGTGACGCTCTTCCGATTTTCGGACGACAATCATTTTCGGGACCGCTTTCTGAAATTAATTGGAGCTGACGGTTATGGGTTTATCGGCTTTGTTTTCGTTCAACACCATGCGAACCCGTTCCGCCAGATCAGCGTTTGAAAATGGTTTTTGAATCAAGTGAATCGAAGGGTCAATCGTCCCTTGCTGGGACAGAACTTCCCGGGGATAGCCTGACATAAAGAGAACAGACATCTCGGGCCTGGATTTTTGCAGCTCATCCCATAATTGCTTACCGTTCATCTTTGGCATCACCGTGTCGGTCAATAAAAGGTGGATCGTGTTCTTGTAATTTAATGCCTGTTGGATCCCCTCGACGCCGTTGCCCGCCTGTAAGACGCGGTAACCATAGGTTTCCAAGGCATGTACCACCATTTTTCTCACCTGCTCTTCGTCTTCCGCGACGAGGATGGTTTCAGAGCCTTTGGCGTCCAAAGATGTTTCCGCGGATTTGGCGGTCATGGCGGGCGTTTCCTTCATGGCGGGAAAAAAGACGGAAAAAGTGGTTCCCATGCCGGGAGTACTGTAAATCCATAGATATCCGTTCCATTGATGAACGATTCCGTAAACGGTCGCCAAGCCCAAACCGGTGCCTTTTTCACCCTTGGTCGTGAAAAAAGGTTCGAATAAGTGTTTTTGTGTTTCTTCGTCCATGCCCACACCCGTATCGGTCACCGACATACCCACATAGGGGCCGGGCGGAATTTTTAACCCGGTTACCGCCAGGCCTTCTGTCGAGTCGTAGTTCTTGGTGGCCAGGATCAATTTCCCGCCTTTCGGCATGGCGTCCCGGGCGTTCAATACCAGGTTCAAAATGACCTGCTGGATTTGTCCCGGATCGGATTGGATTAATTTGATGGCCTTGTCCTGGACCATTTCGAAATCAACGGAAGCGTCAATCAACCGTTTGAACATCTTGCTCATCTCCGTGCTCAGCTCGTTCAGATTGATAAGCTGAGGCTGGGAGACCAATTTTTTCCCGAAAGCCAATAACTGCCTGGTCAATTCGGCTCCCCGTTGGACGGCTTTTTCAATTTCTTCCACTTCTTCCAGATGAGGATTGCCCGGCAAAAGACCGGCTTTGAGAAAATCGCTGTTTCCTCCTATGACGCTCAAGAGATTATTGAAATCATGGGCCACGCCGCCGGCCAGGCGTCCGATGGCGTCCATTTTTTGGGCCAGCCGCATTTGCTCCTCGTTTTTTTTCTGGGTTTCCTGGGCGCGTTTTTGCTCCGTAATATCCCGGGAAATGGTCGATACTCCGACGATTTTACCGTTGGAATCCTTAATGGGAGACACTGTGACCGCCACCTCCACCAGGTCGCCGTTTCTTTTCAACATCACTGTTTCGTAATTCGATACGTTCTCTTCTTTGGTGGCCAGCTCCCGCAGTTTTTCCATTTCTTCCTTGCGGTCGAGGGGAACCAAAATGGCGGTGTTCTCTCCCAGAATTTCTTCCGAATGGTATCCCAGCATGGTTTCGGCTCCGCGGTTCCAGGTGAAAATCCGGCCTTCCAGATCGCTGCCAATCACCGCGTCGGTGGTCTGCTGGATAATGGCCCCTAACTGGGACCGGGTTTCCTCGGATTTCTGGCGTTCGGTCACGTCAATAGCCATGGACATCAACCCCAGAAAATTTCCCGCGGAGTCGCGAAGGGGAGTGTTGTACCATTCGCAAACGATGACGCGTCCGTCTTTGCGGACGTTCTTGGCCAGAGTAGCTTCACGGCCCTTGATATTGCCCTTGATCAGCTTTTGAATCAGTTCTTCTACGGAGTCCACTTCCGCGGGCGGAACAATACAGTCCTTGGCCAGTTTTCCTTTTACTTCCTCAAAGACATAGCCGAAAGTTTTCTCCGCCGCCGGATTCCAATAGGTAAAGTGAAACTGCTGGTTGCTTAAAATGCAGGCAATGGGCATGGACTCCATCTGCAATTGGAGCCGGTCCAAAAGCTCATCCCTTTCGGTTAAAAGAGTTTCCCTGACGACTTTGGCTTTTTCGTTTTCGGTGACATCCCGGGCGATGACCGCGGCCCGTGTGATCTGGCCCGAATCGTTTTTGATGGGGGAAACGTTCAAGGAAAGATGAACGTCCTTTCCGCGCTTGGTTTTATGGATGGTGACAAAATTGGCGACGGCTTTACCCGTCTTGACTGTCTGCAAAAGCTGGGGGAATTCATCCTGGCGGTTGGGCGAAACGATCAAGGAAATGTTTTGGTTGATCGCCTCTTCGGGTGTGAGGCCGTAAATACGGTGGGCGCCGGGATTCCAGCTTAAAATAAGTCCCTCCAGCGCGACCGAGTAAATGGCGTCGTTGGAAGATTCCACAATGGAAGCGAGCAGGCCCACGGCCATCCCGGTGTTTTTTTGTTCGTCATTGTCCTGGTAATTCATGACTACCTCTCTCAGGCGATAAACCTTTTCTCAAAGCCGCGGCTTTCTCAGTTTTTTATTTTTAAGTCGGATGTTTTTATCAAAACGGGGCCTTCATGCTCATAATTAAAAGCAAGAAACAAGCCATGCCCTCCGGCGTGTTTTCCGTTCTCCTGAAGGATAATTCCCGCCCCGGACTATCAAAATGACAGGCATCAACCTCAATTTGATCGTGAAAATAAAGAATGCATGTGATGGCCGATTAAAAACTATTCACTACGGCCTTAAAAGAGATTTGAGAGCTTGATGTCTCAAATTTTCGGACGGCATGTTCCTTGCTCTTGTTACTGTCCTGGATTTCATAACAGCGCAACCGTCCAAATTTTTTTAAAGAGAAGTAAAAATGAAAAAGCTCATCAGTTGTTTAATTGTCGCGACGCTGTTGCCTCTGGCTTTGGTGGTCGGATGCTCCAGGACATATGATGTTCCGTCGTATCCACCCGGGAATTCAACGTCAACGAAAACCGCGACTGATACACCCACGCGCAATATAAACGTTACGGCTTCGATGACCCCGACAAACACAGCCACAAACACGGTTACCAACACCTCGATAGCTGCAGGTAATACGGCGACTAACACGGCTACCGCTACATCGACAAACACAACCACTCACACCGCCACTAGTACGGCGACATCCACGGCCACTAATACGGCGACGATGACTCCGACGGGAAGCCTGACGGGCCCGGCGACGGTTCCGCTGGGCGCGGTGGCGACTTATGTGATTTTGACTTACAACTCGGTCACCAATTCGGGAGCCACCACGGTTTGCTCCGGTCTGGTGGGTGAAAATCCGGGGACTTCCGTCACGGGATACAACGGTCCCTCGGGCACTTATATGGAATGCAGCGGTGTCGATATCACACCCGACTTCAGCCCGAACGCGGGCACGGCCGAAGGGGCCCTGACGACTGCCTATAACAATGCCGCGAGCCGGTCCCCCACAGTCCTGGCTAACCCCGAATTGGGAGGTTTAACGCTGGTTCCCGGCGTCTATGGATCCGTCCCTTCGCTGGATATCACGGGAAATCTCATCCTTAACGGCACGGGATACGCAAACGGCGGCGTCTATATCTTCCAGACCTCGGGTATCCTGACCACTGCGTCCGCCAGCCAGGTCATTCTGGCCGGAGGAGCGCAAGCGGCCAACATCTTCTGGCAGGTGGGGAACTTTGTCTCTCTGGGAGCCAATTCGAGCTTTGAAGGCAACATCATGTGCGCCACCTACATCGCGTTTAATACGGGCGCCGTGCTGGACGGACGGGCTCTGTCGGAGACTTCTTATGTTTCGCTTTTGTCCAACGCCATCAGCATTCAGTAAAGGATTAGATCTCAAGAGTTGAGAAACGGCGCGAGACAGAAAAAAATCCCGGCTTGAGTTGCAAACGTCGGCTAATAAAAAATAAGTTTTGAAGCCGCTCCCGATGGGGGCGGCTTTTTTGATTTCAAATTCTTTACCCGACGTGGTTTTGATTCCTCGGCTTTTTAAAATTTAAATTTTATCCAATCCATGAATTTCCGCCGGTTTGAACGATCAATTTGAGACGCGGCTTATTGTTTTGATCGATCAATAGGACTCCGGAACGGTATGGGAATTTTTTTAGAAATCATTTTTCGCCGCCTGTCATGGATTTAAGAGTTACCTGTTCCTTTTTATACGGCACGTTCCTTGCTCTTACTATGGGTAAGTATCTCGAGAATGTTATTGAGATTCAAATTTTTCCAGGAGAAGTAAAAGTGAAAAAGCTTATCGCTTATTTAATTATGATGGCATTACTTCCGGTCGCTTTTATGGTCGGATGTAGTGCTAGTTCACCCACGTCGTCATTTGCGCCGACTTCAACGCCGACTCGAGGCGTGAATACGGCGACGAACACGGTCACCAACACGGCGACCAACACGGCTACGATGACCCCCACGGCACTTCAAGCGGGGCCAGCGGCAGTTATTTTGAGTTCGGCTGGCTCTTTCGCGGTCTTGGGCGCCACGTCTCTCACCAACAGCGGAACCAGCACAATTTGTGGATATCTTGGCTTATGGGAATCGTCGGGCGGCGGAACTTCAGGCGGCGGCGGATACGTTGGTTGCGGCGGAAGCGGCTTGCCGGTTTCGTTCATCAACGACACTACCGCGGCAAATGCCCAGGGGGATTTGACCACGGCTTATAACAACGCTCAGGGGCGGGTAAACCCGACCTTGTTGACCGGTTCCGGTGAATTAACCGGCAAAACGCTTGTTCCCGGCGTCTATTCAGCCGCTAATCTCGATATTTCGGCGGCGGGTATTCTTTACCTGAACGGCGCGGGATACACGAATGGCGGTGTCTTTATTTTCCAGACCGCGGGTAATCTTACCACCGAGACCAGCAGCTCTATCGTCTTGTCCGGAGGCGCGTTAGCCAGCAACGTCTTTTGGCAGGTCGCCGGCTACGTCCAGCTTGGCGCCACTTCCATCTTCGATGGAAACATTATGTGTTATGACGGCATCACCCTTCTGAACGAGGCCGTATTGAATGGCTCGGCTCTGTCGGAGACCGCTCTTGTCGCGATGAATGCCAATAGCATCGTCAATTAACCAGGGATTAGGGCACAAAAGTTGACAACGGGCGCGGGTCAGGAAAGTTCTGATCCGCGTTTTTATTTTTGAATTTAAAAAAATCGTGAAAAAAAGCGAAAAGAGGAAACCAAAATGAGATACCGTTATCTGATCATCGGCGGGGGTTTGGCGGGGGCTTCGGCCATTGAGGGAATCCGGCAGCAGGACAAAGACGGAACCATCGGGTTGTTATGCGCCGAGGATAGTTTGCCCTATAACCGGCCGCCACTTTCGAAAGATCTGCTCTGGGGCAAGAAAACCCTCGATGAAATTTTTGTTTTTGACCCGAACTATTACCGGGATCAGAACGTGAACGTTCACCTGAATACCAGGGTGAAAAGCGTCAACGCGGAGAAAAGTCTCGTGGTCGACGAAGACGGCCGCGAATTTCAATATTCCAAGCTGCTGATCGCCACCGGCGGTAATCCGCGCCAGTTCCCGCAGGCGGGGGAAGCGGTCCATTATTTCCGGAACACCAAAGATTACCTAACCCTCATGCGGGCGGTTCCCAAAGTTAAGGATTTTATTATCGTGGGCGGTGGATTTATCGGCGCCGAACTGGCGGCGGGACTTAACCATCTGGGGAAAAAAGTCATCGTGCTCTTCAAGGGAAAAAACCTGTTGGAGGATATATTTCCGGCCGATTTGGCGGCTTGGGTGACGGATTTCTACAAACAAAAGGGAGTTTATTTTGCCACGGAAGACGAGCCGGCCGCTTTCAAATCCGCGAAAGACCGCGTGACGGTGACGACCAAAGGCGGTAAAAAACTGGAAGCGGGATGGATCATCGCGGGAATCGGCATTGATCCGGAAACCGAACTGGCAAAGTCGGCGGGGCTCCAAATCGAAAAAGGAATCGTGGTCGGCAAAAATTTACAGACTTCCAGGCCGGGAATTTACGCCGCGGGCGATTTAGCCCGCTTTCCCTGTGAGGCGCTGGGTCAAACCGTCCGTCTGGAGCATTGGGATAACGCCAGCGCCCAGGGCAAGTGCGCGGGAATCAACATGGCCGGCGGGTCGGAAGTCTATGATTATCTTCCTTATTTTTTCTCGGATTTGTTCGATCTGGGGTTTGAGGCGGTCGGCCGGCTGGATTCGAAAACGAAAACCATCGCGGCGTGGGAAATTCCTTTCCGCAAAGGCGTAGTGGTCTATCTGGATGACCATCAAGTGAAGGGCGTCCTGCTTTGGAAGCAAACCAAAATGCTGGATTGGGCCCGAAAATTAATTTTAGATAAAGCGGTGGTCAATAGCCCCGAGGATTTAAAAGCGCTGCTTCCGGTGAGTTTAAGCGTTTGAGAGACTTTCCTCTCAAAGTGATTTAAAAAAATATCATTTTGATAGCCGGAGTCTGATCTTTCCTGACCCGTTTTCGCGCCCTACGGGGAAGTCTTTATTTACCGATGTTCGCCGGGAGTTTCGGGTCTCCGGTTTAAAAATCACAGGGTACGGTTCTTGCTTTAATTACTCCTTCAACCGGATCAACGGCTGGTATCCGACTCCGGGAGGAGCAAAGGAAGCGTCATGGCGTTGGAAGCGATCAATAAAGTCAGGATCAAAGTAAGTCAATGGTTTGAAAACTCTCTGGGCGCCCTATGGGCCCTGGCATCAACGAGAAGCGAATTGAAAAAGCTGGGGCATCCTTTCGCGGTTTCGAGGATCAAACCGAAAAAAGCGAAAGAGCACCCCGCCAACCGATTCAAGAAAGAAGAAAAATGAAAACTATGAATATCAGAAAGCTGATGATAGGTTCGATCTTCGCCGTTTTTTGCCTGGGTTCGACTGCGATGGCCGCCGGGCCGGAGGTGAGTTCGATGGCCTTTAACCAGGACATGCGCAAACTCTGGGAAGACCATATTACCTGGACCAGGCTTTATATCGTCAACGCACTGGCTAAGCTGCCTTCCAAGAAAGCCACCGCCAACCGGCTGCTGGCGAACCAGGTGGACATCGGCAACCTGATCAAGCCTTTTTATGGCGACGAAGCAGGCGACCAACTCAGCACCCTTTTGAAGGACCACATTCGCATCGCCGCGGAAGTTATCGACGCCGCCAGGGCGGGCAATTCGACCAGGCAAAAGGAGGCGTCCCAGCGGTGGTATGAAAACGCGGACTATATGGCGGCTTTTCTGGGAAGGATCAATCCGAAAAATTGGCCGCCTTCCGAGATGCGGTCGATGCTGCGCGAGCATTTGGACACCACCAAGGAGGAAGTTTCGGCCCGTTTGAAAAAGGACTGGACCGGGGACATCGCGTCCTACGACAAACTGCACCTGCAAATCCTGAAAATGGCCGACATCCTCAGTTCGGGCATCGTCAAACAGTTTCCTGAAAAGTTTAAAAAGTAAACCGCTTCGCGCCAGCCCGCTCCGCGGGAGAGGCCGCCGCGCGACGATGAGCCGGTTGAAAATATAAAGCGGGATCAAGTTTTTAATTTAAAGGAGCGCCAGTCATGAATGAAGAGATGGATAAACCGAATCCGGAAACAGACAGCCAAAAAGAAGAGGCGACACAGCCCCCGATAGAAGTTCTCAGCGACTATCAGAAAAAGATGAAAGAACAAAGGGAGAGGCGCTTCGGGGCGAATAGAGAGAGCCACAAGCCGTAAAAAGCGTTATTCCGCCGCATGATCCGAATCATAATTTCCGGCCCCGGCGGGGGATTATTATTTTCTTAAGGGGGGATCTGGGCGGGAACCCTTAAGGCAAGGCCGAAAGTACAGAGGGGATGGACCAAGAACCCGTGAAAGATAAATGAAAACAAACCCTTCCCGAAGGACGACTTCCACGGATAAAGTGCGGACGATTACCTGCGTGTTTCTGGATATCGGCGGTGTTTTACTCACCAACGGGTGGGATCATCATGCCCGCCGGAGGGCGGCGGCCAAGTTTAAACTCAAATGGCCGGAGATGGAAAGCCGCCATGAGCTGTTTGTTGAAGCTTACGAACTGGGGCTCATCAAGCTGGAGGAATATTTAAACCGGGTCATTTTTTTAAAAAACAGACCTTTTACCCGGTCCAGGTTCCAGCAATTTATGTTCGAGCAATCCGAACCTTACCCCGAAATGATGGAACTGATGGCCCAGCTCAAGGAGGTTCACGGGTTCAAGATTGTAGTCGTCAGCAACGAGGGCAGGGAAATCAACGCCCATCGGATCCAAACATTCAAATTGGCCGGGCTGGTCGACTCCTTTATATCCTCATGTTTTGTCCACCTTCGAAAACCGGACGCCGGTATTTATCGGCTTGCCATGGACACGGCTCAGGCGCGTCCGGAGAATATTATATATATAGAAGACACACCCCTCTTTACTGAGGTCGCGGAAGGTTTGGGGATCAAAAGCATTCTTCATCAGAATTGCCAATCCACCCGCCTCCAGTTGTCCTCTTTGGGGCTGCGCGCTAACGAAGGGACTGGATATGAATAATCGGCACGTACCGACCAACGATAAAAAGAATTTAAAGGAGGCCGGCGTGGCACCGATTTCAATGTCAAATTCCAAAGATAATCGGCGCATTCTTACCATCAACGGCGGCTCATCCAGCATCAAATTCGCCCTCTTCAAAGGTGATGACCTGTCGCTCATCCTGTCGGGCGGAATCGACCGAATGGGGCATTCCCAGGCTGCCTTAAAGGTGAAGGGGGCGGACCCGGCGGACAACTTTTCGCGTCCCGTCGCCACGCCGGATCACCAGTCGGCGTTAAGAATTTTCATGGCTTGGATTGAAGAAAGATGCGGCCGTGACGGGTTGTCCGCCGTGGGACACCGTTTGGTCAGCGGCGGGCCGAAGTACAGCGAGCCCGAGAGGATCACCCACGAAATGGTCGAGGAACTTTTTCGCCTCAGCGTTTTTGATCCGGAACATATGCCGATGGAACTTTTGTTAGTGGACGCTTTTCACCGCCGGTTTCCCAATATTCCCCAGGCGGCCTGTTTTGACACGGCTTTTCACCATGATTTACCCCGCGTTGCGCGGATGCTGCCCATCCCGCGCCGGTATGAGGCGCTGGGAGTTCGACGGTACGGGTATCACGGAATTTCCTATTCCTTTCTTATAGAAGAACTGGCCCAGGTGGGTGGAACGGATTCAGTCCGAGGCCGGGTCATTCTGGCCCACCTGGGCAATGGCGCGAGCCTGGCGGCGGTACGGGACGGTAAATCCCTGGACACCAGTATGGGTTTTACACCCGCTTCAGGAGTGCCGATGGGAACCCGCTCAGGCGATCTGGATCCTGGACTGGCCTTGTATCTGGAAAAAACCGAGGACTTGTCCGCGGAGGAATTCAACGCGATGGTCAATTTTCGCTCCGGCCTGCTGGGTATTTCGGAGACCAGCTCCGATATGCGCGATTTGCTGAAGATCGAATCAACGGACGCGCGGGCGGCCGAGGCCGTCGACATGTTCTGCTATGAGGTCAAGAAGCGGATCGGGTCTTTCGCGGCGGCCCTGGGGGGTCTGGACACGCTGGTTTTCTCCGCGGGCATCGGAGAGAACTGCCCGACGGTTCGCGCGAGAATTTGCGACGGGTTGAAGTTTCTGGGTATCGAACTGGATGAAAAACTGAACCTGGCCGGCGAGAAAATGATTTCCACCGCGTCCGGCAGGGTGAAGGTTTTTGTCATCCATACGGATGAGGAACTCATGATCGCCAAAACGGTTTGCGGTCTGTTGAAACTTTAGAGTTAAGGAGAAATCAAATGAAAACACTTTCCCCGGAATCGCTTCAAAAAATGAACGCCTACTGGCGCGCCGCCAATTATCTGTCCGTCGGGCAGATCTATCTTTACGACAATCCGCTGTTGAAGGAACCCTTAAAACTATCCCATGTGAAGCCCCTGGTGGTGGGACACTGGGGTACGACGCCCGGACAAAACTTTATTTACGTCCATCTTAACCGGGTCATTAAAAAATACGACCTGGACATGTTTTATATCGCCGGCCCGGGCCATGGCGGCCCGGCGCTGGTGGGCAACACCTATCTGGAAGGTTCCTACAGCGAAATTTACCCGGCCATCAGCCAGGACGAGGAGGGGATGAAAAAACTTTTCAAACAATTTTCTTTTCCCGGCGGCATTTCCAGCCATGTGGCTCCCACGACGCCCGGGTCCATCCATGAGGGCGGTGAGCTGGGATATTCATTGAGCCACGCTTTCGGGGCGGCCTTCGACAATCCTGATTTAATCGTGGCCTGCGTCATCGGCGACGGCGAGGCGGAAACGGGCCCGCTGGCGACCGCCTGGCACTCGAATAAATTTCTCAACCCGATCCAGGACGGCGCGGTTCTGCCGATCCTGCATCTCAACGGCTACAAAATCAGCAACCCCACCCTGTTGGACCGTATTGAGCCGGAGGAATTGGAGCAATTTTTAAAGGGTTGCGGATGGACGCCTACCTTCGTGGAAGGCGATGATCCCGAAACCATGCATGAACTCATGGCCGGTACTTTGGATAAAGCCATCGAGGATATCCGGGAAATCCAGGATAACGCTCGGAATAAGAAGGACCTTACCCGCCCCCGATGGCCCATGATCGTGCTAAGGTCGCCCAAGGGCTGGACGGGGCCGAAAGTCGTCGACGGTCTTCCGGTTGAGGGCACTTTCCGGTCGCATCAGGTGCCGCTTCTGGTGGACGCTCAGCATCCGGAACATGTCCAACAGTTAGAAAGCTGGATGAAGAGTTACCACCCGGAGGAACTTTTCGACGCGAAGGGAAAGCTCAAACCGGAGCTGGCCGAACTGGCGCCCCAGGGTCCGCACCGTATGGGAGCTAACCCCCACACCAACGGCGGACTTTTACTTTACGATTTGAAAATGCCGGACTTCCGTGTCCACGCGGTCAAGGTGCCGTCGCCCGGCGCGGTTAATGCCCAGGACACCATGGTGCTGGGCAAATTTCTGAGAGACATAACAAAACTAAACCAGGATCAACATCATTTCCGTATTTTTGGACCGGACGAGACCCTCTCCAATCTTCTGGGCGCGGTTTTTGAAATCACCAACCGACAGTGGGAGGCCCGAACCGAAAAGAATGATGAGTTCCTCGCGCCCGACGGACGGGTGCTGGACTCCATGCTCAGCGAGCACCAATGCGAGGGCTGGCTGGAAGGTTATCTGCTCACAGGCCGTCATGGGCTGTTCAACTGCTATGAAGCCTTTATCCACATCATCGATTCGATGTTCAACCAGCACGCCAAGTGGCTGAAGGTGACGCTGGAACTGCCCTGGCGGCGGAAGATCGCTTCCTTGAATTATTTACTCGCCTCCCATGTCTGGCAGCAGGATCACAACGGCTTTACCCATCAGGACCCCGGCTTCATCGACCATATGGTGAATAAAAAGGCCGACATCATCCGGGTCTATCTCCCGCCCGACGCCAACTGTCTGTTGTCGATCATGGATCACTGCCTGCGGAGCCGCCATTACGTCAACGCGGTGATCGCTGGCAAACACTCCATGCCTCAATGGCTGAACATGGAAGAAGCGATGGTTCATTGCGCCGAGGGTATCGGCATTTGGAAATGGGCCAGCAACGACCAGGGCTCTGAGCCGGACGTAGTGATGGCCTGCTGCGGGGATACGCCCACGCTGGAAATATTGGCCGCGGTTTCCATCCTCCGCGAGCATCTGCCGGACCTGAAAATCCGGGTGGTCAATGTGGTGGACCTGATGAAACTGGAGTCGAACACCGAACATCCCCATGGGTTGACAGCTGGCGATTACGACGCTCTCTTCACCAAAGACAAGCACATCATGTTCGCCTATCACGGATATCCCTGGTTGATTCACCGGCTGACCTACCGCCGGCACAACCAGAACCTGCATGTCCGCGGCTACAAGGAAGAAGGCACCATTACTACGCCCTTTGATATGAGGGTACAAAACGATCTGGACCGGTTTCATCTAGTGCAGGACGTGATCGACCGGCTGCCGCAGTTGGGAGACAAGGGAGCCTATCTGAAACAATTGATGAAGGACAAGCTCATCGAGCACAAGCAATACATTTACGAGCACGGACAGGACATGCCGGAAATCCGCGACTGGAAATGGAGCGGTTCCCGATGAACGCAATGGTACTGAATCAACTCAAAACTCCGTTGGAGTGGACTACTCTGAAAGATCCCGGGCCGGGACCGGGACAGATTCGAGTCAAGGTGAGCGCCTGCGGCGTTTGCCGCACAGACTTACATGTGGTGAACGGGGAATTGCCGGTTTCCCAGGTGCCGATAATTCCGGGCCATGAGATTGTGGGACGGATTGACTTGATCGGGCCGAAGGTTGAGGGTTTAAAAGTCGGTGAAAGGGTCGGTATCCCCTGGCTTGGGCATACCTGCGGTGATTGCTTCTACTGCCGGAGCGGCCATGAAAATCTTTGCGATCAGCCCATCTTTACGGGCTGTACCCGCGACGGGGGTTTTGCTACCTCGGTGGTGGCCGACGCGCGTTTTACTTTTCCCCTGGGCGAGTCTGGCAGCGACGTTTCGATGGCTCCCTTACTGTGCGCCGGCCTCATCGGCTGGCGGGCGCTGGCCGCCGCGGGCGAAGGCAAGCGGCTGGGACTTTATGGTTTTGGCGCGGCGGCCCATATCATCGCCCAAGTGGCCAAGTGGCAGGGACGATCGGTTTTCGCTTTTACCAAACCGGGAGATCTGATGAAACAGAATTTCGCCAGGGAATTAGGAGCGTCCTGGGCGGGCGGATCGGATGAAAATCCTCCCGAACCTTTGGACGCGGCGATTATTTTCGCGATCCTGGGCGATCTGGTGCCTTTGGCGCTCAAGGCTGTCCGTAAAGGAGGCCGGGTGGTTTGCGCCGGCATTCACATGAGCGACATTCCAAAATTTTCTTATGACCTGCTCTGGGGGGAAAGGCAGATCGTTTCAGTGGCCAATTTGACCCGTCAGGATGGGATTGATTTTCTGGGACAAATGTCCGAAATGAACCTGGCGACAGAGACAACCACTTATCCGCTCCGGCAAGCCAACGAAGCCCTGGCTGACTTGCGCGCCGGCCGTTTTGACGGCGCCGCGGTGCTGGTGCCATGAACGCGTCCCTGCTGACCGAAACCGCAAAAGCATTGGTGGCCGACAACAAGGGTCTGCTGGCGATGGATGAAAGTGTTCCCACCTGCAACAAGCGGTTCGCCGCGCTGGGAATTCCCCAGACCGAAGAAACACGGCGCGCTTACCGGGAGTTGATCGTCACCACGCCCGGACTGGGAGAGTCCGTCCATGGCGCGATCCTCTGCGACGAGACAATCCGCCAGACGAAAAAAGACGGCACACCCTTTGTGAAAGCCCTCACCGACGCCGGAATTATCGCCGGTATTAAAGTGGACGAGGGCGCCAAACCAATGGCGGGTCATCCGGGCGAAATGATGACCTCAGGGCTGGACGGTTTGCGCGAACGGCTGGAGGAATATTCCGGAATGGGCGCCCGTTTCGCCAAGTGGCGCGCGGTCATTACCCTGGGGGAGGGAATTCCCAGCCGTGGTTGTATCGAGGCGAACGCCCAGGCCCTGGCCCTCTACGCGGCTTTGTGCCAGGAAACCGGATTGGTCCCGGTGGTGGAGCCCGAAGTGCTGATGGACGGACCCCATACGATGAAACAATGTTCCGACGCGACGGCGGAAGTTTTGAGAATGGTTTTTGATGAGCTTAACACCCAGGGAATCCTGCTGGAGGGAATGATTCTCAAGCCCAACATGGTGCTTCCCGGCCTGGCCTGTCACCGGCAGGAAGAGGTGGACGAGGCGGCTGATGCCACGGTGTTGTGTCTTCTGCGGGCGGTGCCCGCCGCGGTGCCGGGAATCGCGTTTCTTTCGGGCGGACAACCCCCCGAAAAGGCCTCGGCCCGGTTGAACGCCATGAATGTCCGGTTCAAAAACAAACTGCCCTGGGCCCTCACCTTCTCCTTTTCCCGCGCCATCCTGCAGCCGGCCCTGGATATTTGGCGGGGGGAAGAAGCCCACCGGTCGGCGGCGCAGTACGCGCTTTATCACCGGGCCATTTGCAACAAGGCCGCGCGCCGGGGCGAATACAGCGAAGCGGAGGACGCCCACATTGCCGCCGCCCGACCATAAATCCGAAGTTGAACCTGCGAAATCCAATAATACAAAACCCTCAGTCGGGGTGAAACCCGAAGCGAAGGATGATTTGAAAACGCTTCCTCTGGAGGAAGTGGAGCAAAAACTGGGGTCATCGCCGGAAGGCATCAGCCAGGCGGAGGCTCAGAAGCGATTGGCCCAATATGGGCCCAACGAGATTGAAGAAAAGAAAACCAACGCGTTTCTGAAATTTCTCTCCTATTTTTGGGGTCCGATCCCCTGGATGATCGAAGCGGCGGTGATTCTGTCGGCGGTGTCCCGGCACTGGCCGGACTTTTTTATCATTCTTCTGCTGCTTTTTTCCAACGCGATCGTCGGGTTCTGGGAAGAAAGACAGGCGGGCAACGCCATCGAGGCCCTGAAGGCCCAGCTGGCGGTCAAGGCCCGGGTGCTCCGAGACGGGAAATGGCTCAATCCTCCCGCGAAAGAACTGGTTCCAGGCGATGTGATCCGCATGCGGCTGGGCGACATTGTTCCGGCGGACGCGCGTTTGTTGTCCGGCGATCCGGTGGAGGTGGATCAGTCCGCTCTGACGGGAGAATCCCTGCCGGTTGAGAAAAAACCGGGTGAAGCGGTGTTCTCGGGCTCCATTCTCCGCCGGGGCGAGATCGGCGCGCTGGTTTATGGCACCGGCAGCAACACCTACTTTGGCAAAACGGCTCAGCTGGTGCAGGACGCGCACACGGTCAGCCATTTCCAAAAAGCGGTGCTGAAGATCGGTAATTATTTAATTATTTTGGCGGCGGTCCTGGTGGCGGTGATCATCACCGTCGCGATTCTGCGGGGCGACCCGATCCTTTCTACTTTACAGTTTGCCCTGGTACTGACTGTGGCCGCCATTCCGGTAGCCATGCCGACGGTGCTGTCGGTGACCATGGCGGTTGGCGCGCGCCTTCTGGCGAAAAAACAGGCGATCGTCAGCAAACTGGTGGCCATCGAGGAATTGGCGGGAGTGGATGTGCTCTGTGCCGACAAGACCGGTACCCTGACCCAGAACAAGCTGACCCTCGGCGATCCTTTTTGTCTAGACAACATTTCCCCCGACCTCCTCATTTTCCGCGCCGCTCTCGCTTCCCACAAAGACGACAACGACACCATTGACCTGGCGGTGTTAAGCGGGGTTAAAGATCAAAAATCCATGGAGTCCTATCAATCGCTTCATTTTCAACCCTTCGACGCCGTTCACAAGCGGACCGAAGCGACGAGAAAGGGTCCGGACGGCAGGGAATTTAGGGTGACCAAGGGAGCGCCCCAGGTGATTTTGGAATTGGCCTCCAACGCCGCCCAGGTCAAGCTCGCCGTGGATAAGGCCGTCAACGATTTCGCGGCGAGGGGTTTCCGATCTCTCGGAGTCGCCTGGTCCGAAGGACAGGGACCCTGGCAGTTTATCGGCGTACTGCCGCTTTTTGATCCTCCCCGGGAAGACGCCAAGGCGACCATCGCCACCGCCCTCGCCATGGGTGTGAAGATCAAGATGGTGACCGGCGACGCGCTGGCCATCGCCAAGGAAACCGCCAAAAAGCTGGACATGGGAACCAATATCCTGGACGCGGCCAGCCTGGGAGATTCCAAAAAGGAAGAATCTTCGGCAACCGCCGAGTCCATTGAAAAGGCCGACGGCTTCGCGCAGGTATTCCCGGAGCACAAGTACCACATTGTGGACGTCCTGCAGAAGCGGGGGCACCTGGTGGGCATGACGGGCGACGGGGTGAACGACGCCCCCGCGCTGAAGAAAGCCGACTGCGGTATCGCGGTCTCCGGCGCGACGGACGCGGCGCGGGCGGCGGCTTCGATCGTATTAATGACGCCGGGCCTGTCGGTGATTATCGACGCCATCAAGGAAAGCCGGAAAATCTTCCAGCGGATGAACAGCTACGCCATCTACCGCGTCACCGAAACCCTCAGGGTGCTGTTTTTCATGACAGCGTCCATCTTGGTTTTCAATTTTTATCCGGTGACCGCGGTGATGATCGTCATGCTGGCCCTGCTCAACGACGGCGCCATCCTTTCCATTGCCTATGACAACGTTCATTACAAAAACCAGCCCGAGGAATGGAACATGAAACTGGTGCTGGCCATCTCCACCGTGCTGGGCGTTCTGGGGGTTATCGCGGCATTTGGCCTGTTTTGTATCGGAGACAGGGTTTTTCATCTGGACCGGCCCCATCTCCAGACGCTGATGTACTTGAAGCTGTCCGTGGCCGGGCATATGACTATCTTTCTCACCCGCACCCGCGGCCGACTTTGGTCGATCCGCCCCGCCAAAATTTTATGGATAGCGGTACTGGGGACCCAGACCGTGGCAACTTTGATCGCGGTTTACGGATTTTTGATGACGCCGCTGGGATGGGGCTGGGCCGGATTTGTCTGGGGATACGCGATTATTTGGGCGCTCCTGAACGACCAGTTCAAACTGCTGGCCTACAAGATTTTTGATCCGGTCAAAACCGAATCTAAACCTGAAACCAAAACAGAGCCCCGCCTGACGCCGCAGATTGCCGGGGTTTCATGAATAACGATGCCGCAGGGAAGATCGAAAAATCCAAAATCAAGCCTCCGGACATCGCCGTCCTGTCGGTGCCCGATACGCTGGCGTCGTTGAAAGTGAATCCCGATACGGGCATCACCAACGCGCAGGTGGAGGTGCTTCGCAAGGCCCACGGGTACAACGAGGTGGTCGAAAAAAAAGCGCACCCTGTGTTGATGTTTCTCGGCAAGTTTTGGGGGCTGTCGGCCTGGATGCTGGAACTCATTATGGTTTTGTCTGTGGTGCTCAAGAATATTCCAGACCTGGCGGTGGTCAGCCTGCTGCTGGTGGTCAACGCGGTCTTGAGTTTTACGCAGGAACACCGGGCCGCGGGCGTGGTCGAGACGCTGCGCAAGCGATTACAAGTCAGCGCCCGGGTCCTGCGCGAGAGTGTCTGGAAAGTTATTCCCTCCCGGGACCTGGTACCCGGCGACATTGTGCGGGTCCGTCCCGGTGACATCATTCCGGCGGATGTCAAACTTCTCAGCGGAGCCTTGAGCATCGACCAGTCGGCCCTCACGGGCGAATCCAAGGACGCGGACAAGGCCGTGGGCGGCGTTCTCTCGTCGGGGTCGGTGGTGCGACAGGGCGAAGGCAACGGCGTGGTACTGCTTACCGGCTCGAAAACCTATTTTGGCCGAACCACAGAGCTGGTACAGCAGGCGAAGCCGAAACTTCACATTGAAGTGGTGGTGGCCAAGGTGGTCCGCTGGCTTTTTCTGGTGGTGGGCGTACTGCTGGGCGCGGTCGTCATTATTTCCCTCACGCGCGGATCGCCGCTGCTGCCCATGCTCCCGCTTCTGCTGGTTTTGCTCATGAGCGCGGTGCCGGTCGCCCTGCCGGTGATGTTCACCGTCAGCATGGCTTTCGGTTCCAAGGATCTGGCGAAACACGGCGTGCTGGTGACGCGCCTGAGCGCCATCGAGGACGCGGCGACCATGGACGTGCTCTGCGTCGACAAAACCGGCACCATTACGATGAACCAATTGGCCGTGACGGGAGTCATTCCCTTCGAGAAGGCGGTCGAGGCAGATATCCTCTACACTGGCGCCCTCGCGTCCCAGGAAGCGAATCAGGATCCCCTGGACCAGGCTTTTCTCGCCGCGGCGAAAGACCGGCATCTTTTTGACGGCAAGCCGGCGGTCACGCCGGTTTCTTTCGCGCCGTTCGACGCCAAAAACCGCCGGACCGAGGCGGTGGTCGAGCAAAACGGGCAGAAACTGAGGGTGATGAAAGGCGCTGTGGAAACCGTCGCCCAGGCCTGCGGGCTTCAGCCTCCGGCGGTTGAGGCGTTGAAGGCGCAGACCATGGAGTCGGCGCTCAAAGGATACCGGACTCTGGCGGTCGCCCGGGGCCCGGAGACGGGACAACTGGTATTGCTGGGATTAGTCTCTCTTTATGATCCGCCCCGCCCGGACGCCAAACAACTTATCGCGGCGCTTCGCGGTCTGGGAGTTCCCGTGAAGATGCTCACCGGCGACGCGCTGGCGGTGGCCGGTGAAATCGCGCGGGGTGTGGGTTTGACGACCATCCGCCGCATGGCTGATTTGAAGGCCGCGGGCGATCCGGCGGGCAAAGAGGCCATCGACCTGCTGGCGGGCACGGATGGACTGGCGGAGGTTTATCCGGAAGACAAGTACCTGGTGGTCCAGCATCTGCAGGCCGCCGGGCACGTCACGGGCATGACGGGGGACGGCGTCAACGACGCACCCGCCCTGCGGCAGGCCGAGGTGGGCATCGCGGTGAGCACCGCCACCGACGTGGCCAAGGGCGCCGCCAGCGTGGTGCTGACCGAGCCGGGTTTGACGAACATTGTGGAGCTGATCGGGCAGGGAAGAACCATTTACCAGCGCATCCTGACATGGGTGATCAACAAGATCAGCCGGACTATCCTCAAGGCCGCTTTCGTGGCCATCGCCTTCGTGTCCACCGGGCAATTCGTCATCTCCGCTTTCGTGATGCTGCTCTTGGTTTTCGTGACGGACTTCGCGGTGATCACCCTCGCCACGGACCATACCCGGCCGTCACAAAAACCCGAAACCTGGAACATCGGGGGTTTCGTCGCCGTATCGGCGGCGCTGGGCGTGGCGATGGTCGCTGAAACGCTTTTGCTTTTGTGGATCGGCTGGTCGTCTTTCGGCCTGGCCGCCCATCCGGACGCCCTCGATACCTTCAGCTTTTTGATCCTTCTCTACTTCGCGGTATTTTCCATCGTGTCCGCGCGGGAACGTAGCTGGTTCTGGGCGACCATGCCCAGCAAAATATTTTTGTCGACCCTCGCGGTTGAAGCTGTTGTCGGCACAGTGCTGACGTTTTTCAGGCTTCCGGGGCTCATGCCCCTGCCCTCGTGGCAGACGCTGACGATATTCGCTTATTCCCTGGTGATGTGCCTGGGCCTGAACGACGTTGTGAAGGTTGTGATGATCAGAAGAATAAAAGGAGTCGAACAATGAATGAAACAATAGTGCTGGAGCAAAATCTCAGATCCAAAAAGTGTAAACCCCACAAGAAAGGCCACGCTCCCCTCAAACCCGAATTCGTGAAAGGTTATCTCTCCCAGCTGCCGGACTGGAAATTGGCGGGCAAAAAAATCGTCAGGCTTTTCGAGTTTGAGGATTTTTACGAGACGATCGGGTTTGTCAACGCGCTGGCCTATATCGCCAATCAGGAAGACCATCACCCGGATCTGGAAGTGGGTTATAAGACCTGCAAAGTAAGCTACAGCACCCACGAAGTCGGGGGTTTGTCCCTCAATGATTTTGTCTGCGCGACGAAAATAGACGGGCTTTTAGAATGCGATTTCGACAAAGGAGAAAAGCCATGAACGGGGAAATGCTTAAAAATTTTGGGCCTTTGAAGACGCTGGAAGGTATTTGGGAAGGCGTCACGGGCGACGACACCGCCCCCGGGGATGACCGGGGAACCGCGAAAAACAAGTACCGCGAAAAGACAGTCTTCGAGTCAACCGGCGTGACCAAGAACCACGAACAATCCCTTTACGGTTTGCGGTACCACACCCAGGCTTTCCGTATCGGCGCGGCCGATCCCTTTCATGACGAAGCCGGCTACTGGTATTGGGACCCGGCCGCCCGGCAGGTTTTCAAGTCCATCACCATTCCCCGCGGCCAGGTTATCCTGGCGGGCGGCAACGCTGAACCCGACGCGAAACATTTCAAGCTCTACGCCGAATTGGGGTCCCCCACCTTCGGCATTTGCTCCAACCCTTTCCTGGATAAGGAATTCCAGACGGTGGGGTTTACGCTGGATATGAAATTCAACGAGGACGGCAGTTTCAGTTACGACCAAAATACGGTGATTCAAATCAAGGGACAGCCCAACCGTTTCGACCACCGGGACAAAAACACCCTGCACAAAATGTAAGCCTAAGGTGAGAGAGAAGCGTCATGAACCCGAACCAGTATGATCAAAAAATAAAAGGGATTGAAAGCGTCCCGGCCTATTAAGGGCGGTGCGCCCGCCGCGACTGGGGCTATTTGCTCGTCGTGTTTCTGCTGCTGGCGGCGACGGTGGTTTACGCCATGACAGGCGGCAGGGCTCCCCGCCCGCTAAACCGGGCGCCTCCCCCATGGAGGTGAGCGAAAAATAAGGATGGCGCCGAACCCTGTCATCACGATCAAAATGATTTTTGCCAGTATCAATGTGATTCTTTTGTATGAAATAAGTGATCAACCCCCCCCAAAACCTTCCGAATACATGGCTTCTTTCTTGCTTTAAAGAGCATGGAGTCATGCGCCGTTTTATCAATTCGGATGGGGAAAGGACTTTTCCCCGCTCTCCAAAGCTCCGTGATCTGAGTTGGGATAACGTTTTTTTAGAACGCAAAGTGATTTTGGCGTGAAAGCCGAAAGAGCGCCGTCATTTCGCGGATCCGATCCTGAAAAACCGTTAACCAAAACCCATTTCAGGAGAATCATAGTGAAAGTACTTTCAGCCGGACGAAGCCGTTTGAGGATTCTTTTAAACTTAATCTTGGGTCTGGGTCTGACAGCCTTCAGCGGCCAGATTTTATGGGCCCAGGTTTCGATCACCTCCGACGACGGCGGAAACAGCACCGCCGGAAATCTTTACGCGGCGGATCTTTCCATCAACGCCACTCCCGGCGGCGGCATCCTGACGCTGGCCATACCCGCGATCGATTCCGATCTGGTGACCTTAAACCAGGTTCTTCCTTCTTTCAGCCAAAGCGTTACTTTCCAGGAAACCGTTGGAACGGACACGCGGATTGGACTTGTGGGGCAAAACGAATTGGAGTCGGCGTTCACTTTTCAGCAGAACCTGACCCTGGGTAACGGCGTTACGTTCAACCTGTTCAACAACGGTTTGGGCGGAGTGGGCCAGATGGATTGCTCGGTGACCGTCTTAAATCTTTCCCTGGGCGTCAGCGTGGTTTCGGGCGTGCATGGGGGCCTATTAAACAACGATGACACCAATATCGCCAGCGGCGGCTCGGGCGGCAACGCCTCCCTGAGCGCGGGGACTTTGACCATTGGGTCGGGCGACACCCTGACCCTGGTGGGCGGTGAAATGGCCAACAATAATTTCGGAACCGTCAACGGCAACGCGGCGGGCGGCAACGCGTCCCTGGGGGCAGCCAGTTTAAACATGAGCGGGAATTCGAACCTGTCCGTGACGGGGGGCGAAGCGGACAATACGATCGGCAGCGTCTATTTCAATAGCGTGACGAGCGGCAGCGCTTCGGTGAGTGTGGGGACTTTAACCCTTTCGGGTCTGTTTGATGTCATCAGCGTGACGGGCGGCTTATCCACCAATAATAACGGGTCTTATATTTATGGAGACGAGTCGAGCGGCAGCGCCTCCATCAGCGCGGGGACTTTGAGCCTTTTGGGTCAGGGGGATAGTTTGATCGTGGCGGGCGGCTTATTAGACAACACCGCCGATACGGGCTATGTCGCTTCCAATGGAATAGCCGGCAACGCCTCCCTGACGGCGACGGCTTTAAGCATGGGGGCGGGCACAACCCTGACCGTAACCGGAGGAGAAGTTAATAACAGTCTTGGCGGCTGGATTTGGGGCTCCGGGACCAGCGGCAGCGCCTCCGTCAGCGCGGGGACTTTGAGCCTGGGTTCGGGAGATGTTCTGGCATTGACGGGCGGGGAATTGGACAATCTCAACGGCACGATCAGCAGCGGCGGAACGGCCGGGAACGCTTTCTTGAGCGCGTCGAGTTTGTCGGCCGCCGCCGATACCACGATCAGCGTTACGGGGGGACTGGGGATAAGCGGCCTCGGCGGCAGCGCCTCGGTGAGCGCGGGGACTTTGAGTCTGGGTTCGGGAGATGTTCTGGCATTGACGGGCGGGGAATTAGACAACGGTACCGGCATCCTCAGCTCCAGCCTGACGGCCGGGAACGCTTCCTTGACCGCGTCGAGTTTGTCGATGGCGGCCGGCACCACGGTGAGTGTTACGGGCGGACAGGGAATAGGTTTGCTCAACGGCAGCGGCTCCGTATCCCTGGGTTCTTTGACGGGATCTGGAACGGTGACCATCGGGGGAAATACGGCTTCCTTACAGGTGAATTCCGGGAATTTCGCCGGCATGATTGAAGGGAGCGAGTGCCTGGATAAATTGAGTTCAGGGACTTTGACCCTGACCGGCTCCAACACCTATAGCGGCGGCACCAGCATCGCCGGCGGTATTTTAAATATTCAAAACGACGGTAATCTGGGGGCGGAAGGAACCACCCTCACCCTGGACGGCGGAGACCTGCAAACTTCGGGGTCAGTCCTATCCAACCGTAATCTGGTGATCACCTCAAACAACGGCACCATTGACACAAACGGAAACAACTCCAGTTTATCGGGCATTATCAGCGGTTCAGGCAATCTGACGGTCGATTCATCCACCGGTTCGGGAGCTTTGACTCTTACAGCGGCCAATATCTACAGCGGCGGAACCGCCATCAATACCGGAATGCTGGTGGCGGCCAATAGCAACGCCCTGGGGTCGGGCTCGGTGACGGTTAATGGCGGGACTCTGGCCCTCAGCGGGCCGGTCACTTTGAATATCGCGGGCAATTACACGCAAGGCTCGTCGGGAACACTGCAATTGGGTTTGGGTCTGCTTCCCGGCCAGCACGATACGCTCAATATCGCGGGCACCGCCGATTTGGCGGGAACGCTGAGCTTAGTCCCCTACAGCGACTTTGTGATCCATAAAGCGGATATCTTCGAGATCTTATCGGCGGGCAGTGTCAGCGGTACCTTCAACACGTTATCGAATGGGACCGCGGATGATTCGGTGTCGCTGATTTATGAGCCGAGCGAGATATTGCTTGAGATCACGGGCCCGACCTTCGCGGCCCTGGGCATGACGCCAAACCAAAAAAATATCGGCGCCGATCTGGATTATCTGAACAGCCAATCCGGCAATTCGAATTTGATCGATTATTTGAACACCCTCCCCAACGCCTCACTGCCGGGGGTTTATGACCAGTTGTCACCCTCCAGCCTGACGTCCCTGTTTAAAATGGATTTCGCGGCGTCACAGGCCCAGTCCGGCATGATCGGCAGGCGCTTATCGCAAATATTCGGCGATACCCGTTATAGCGACAATGACACGGCCTGGAACGGGCAGGGACCGATGTTCGCCGGCGTTATGCCCGCGCAGGAAGAAGCCCAAACCGCCCAGAGCGTTCAGCGGGACCGTTGGGGAGTTTTTGCTAACGCCACGGGTGATTGGGGCACGGTCGCCTCCGACGCCAACGGGGCGGGATATCAATTCTTGACCGACGAAACCACCGCGGGACTGGATTACCGTTTAAACAAGGATCTAGTCATTGGGCTCATGCTGGGGGATGACCATTCCAACACGAGCCAATCCACAGGCACCGTGAACACGAACGGAGGCCAGGCGGGTCTCTACGCGGGATGGAAGGCGGATCAGCTGCATGTGGAGGCTTTGGTAGACGGCGGTTTGGACACCTACACCACCCAGCGCGCGGGTCTCGGGGGAACCGCCTTGGGAAACACGGCGGGCACTGAATATACGGGCCAGTTGAATGCGGGTTACGACATGAAAATGGACGACTTTCTATTAAGCCCCTTCGTCTCAGGCCAATGGACCCAGGTCAATGTGAATGGATTTGTGGAAACCGGTTCCATGGCGCCTTTGACCTATGGCAACCAGTCTGAGGCTTATTTAAGCAGCGACCTGGGAGCCCAATTAAGCCTCAATTTGAAAATAGGCGGCATCAAGCTATTACCCAATGTCAACGGGGCCTGGGAGCATGTGTATGAAGGCAACATCGACAGCCTGACGGCGAATTTCGGGTCGGGCGACAACTTTACGGTCAGCGGTTCGGCGACGGGTACGGACGCGGCGGTGCTGGGCGCCGGGTTGAAAACCGAGTTTGAAAAAGGCTTGAATCTTTACATCGAGTATCAAGGCACGCTGGGGATGACGAATTACACGGAACAAGCCATCTCGGGCGGCGCGAATATCGGGTTTTAAAAACCAACTCATTAAAGATTCGGGGATCAAAAAAATCCCCGAAAAGGGTTTCGACTCCCGGTTAAAGATTTAATGTTATTTTCCGCAATGCGGGTTTGAAGCTATTGCCTATGCCGGGCTGCCGGGCGGCCATCTGGGCTTTGTCCCATTCCGATGGGGAAACGATGAATAGGGCGGCTGGAAGAGACTGCAAGCCTGCTTCCAATTCTTTTCGGCTTTGTTGTTCGTATGTGATCTTTCCGACACTCCAAGGGTGGTCGCCTAAATTGACACCCGATTTATCCATGGGACTATTGGCCCAAAGCAACGCGACGACACGGTCGTTGTCGAACTGGATGCCCTGGGTGGGGTAGGGCATGCCGCCCAGCGCGGTGTCGCGGCCCAGGCGGGAATGGCGGATAAAATATTGCATGGTGGAAACCAAATGTTCCAAATCCTCGGGCGTGGCGCATTGAATGGTGAGGGGAAATTTGGAACCGGACACGACGAGCGTGCATTGATAAATAGGGATTGGGTTTTTCGTTTCAACATCGATCTCATTGGCATGAATATATTTCACGTCTTCCCATAAAAAAGTCATCGGGCTTTTGCTGCCGCCCAAAATACCTCCAAAGGGGTCGGCGCTTTTGTAAGCGACTGTCAGGGTAGTGTTGGTGGCATTGACGGACTGAATAATTTGTTTGTCGCCGCCGATGAACATGGTGTATTTATCCGGGTCGATCACATCCTGCATGCGGCTCAAGGCCACATCC
>OLLS01000017.1_pt1 | contig 56540 bp, 52 predicted proteins | sample 1604631 | NCBI WGS metagenome assembly OLLS01 (sample SAMEA104055725, study PRJEB20765) | soil metagenome | biome: Arctic tundra; feature: Polygonal ground; material: soil | place: USA | collected 2011-09 | depth 0-0.5 m | reverse complement strand
TGTAGCTCAGCTTGGTTAGAGCGCCTGCCTGTCACGCAGGAGGTCGCGGGTTCGATCCCCGTCAACCCCGCCATTTTAAAAATGAATGTCACTGCCAATTTTAAAAGCCTTTGCCTGTAATGACTTTAACGAGTCTTGCAGACAAGGGCTTTTTTTTAATCCATGACCACCCAGGGTCATCCATGGCTATTTTTGGCAAAATCGTACTGAGTAAGACTCCTATAAGACACCTGCATTTTTAAACTTTTGGCTTTATATAATGCTTTTGTCCCTTTGGAGAAAAGAAGAACCGAAATAAGATACCCTAGGATATTGATATGAATTCCAATCAAGAGGGAAGCGCACAGTGGTCGATTTAGAAGATATCGAAAGACGCATCAAACGCATCGAGGATAAGCTCGGCATCGTCGACAAATATCTTTACAACTTTGGAGACCTTGCCGCCATCCTGGACCATAGAACTTGGGAACAGATTTGGCAGGGAATGGACACCCGTGGAATATCGTTAGCTTTGATCGGCCTTAACCGGGAACAACTCCTCCGAATAAGACCAACCTTTTCTAAAACACGTTGGTCAGAGATAACTAAGGAATTAGTCGAGGCAAAACCAGAGGAAATTACTGAGGATACAGTTGAGAGTTTTCGCGAAATAATTATGGAACGAATTCACGACTTGGAAAACATGGGCGAAATCGTCGTCAGCCGCGATGAAGACAGACCTAATAGCTCACTCGATTCCTTTGCCGATAAAACCAAAGAGACATTCATCGAATTTCAATCTTGGCTACATTCCGTTTTTGAAAAGGCTTAAAGGTAGACAAAAAAATCCGTTCAAACTTAGTCCATTCGTAACAATTTGCTCCATGTGTAACAGGTTCTGATTTCGATTCCTCATAGAGATAACAATTTTCATAAACAGACTAAAATGTTATCCACCGATTCGGGACATGGCTTCTTCAGGTTCCGGAGATTTGAACCAAAAAGAGTGGCCTTCCGGTTTTTGATAAACAGCCTTCAAAATGTGATCGGTTAAATCTTCGTTCGAAACACCAGCCCTCAGAAGGGGTCGCAACGGAAGTCCATCAGAATGAGCCATGCACAACTTTAGGAAACCATCGGCGGATAACCGCAACCGGTCGCAGCGAGAACAAAAAGACTCGCTGACCGAGCTGATAAAACCTATTTTTCCCAAAGCCCAGGGTAGATGAAAGTCTGTCGCGGGGGCGTGAGGGTAACCGGAAAGGGGTTCCGGTTTCCCGAAAGCCTTTTCGAACATTTGTTTGATCTCGTTTGGGGGAATGCTTTCGGACCTTGATAAACCCACCGCGCGGGTGACGGGCATATATTCAATAAACCGGATTTCCCAGGGATGGTCGAAAGTCAGCCGGGCCAAAGGGATCAAGTCTTCCTGGTTCTCCCGTAAGACGACGCAATTGATTTTGAGGGGATTGAGACCCGCGTCTTCCGCGGCTAAAAGACCTTTCCATACTTTTTTCAGACTGCCTCCGCGGGTCATGGACTTGAACCTTTCGGACTCCAACGAATCCAAACTGACGGTTATTCGCTTTAACCCGGCTTTTTTGAGAGGAAGGGCCATCGATTCCAAATGGGTTCCGTTGGTGGTCAGGCTCAAGTCTTTCAACGGTAATTGGGAAAGATTTTTTACCAGTTCCGGCAGTTGGGGGTCCAAGAGAGGTTCGCCGCCGGTGATTTTGATTCGCTCAATACCCAACCCAATCAATAATTTGGTTACCCGGAGTCTTTCTTCCAAAGTCAGCAGATTTTCGTTAGATATCCACGAAAGCCCTTCTTTGGGCATGCAATAGCGGCACCGAAGGTCGCACCGATCGGTTACTGAAACTCGTAATGTTTTAAAAGTTCTTCCAAAACGATCCTGCAATGTGGATTCCTTCCCCGGTTGAAACAACACTTTTGTCGATGATAGAGGTCTTTTAGCATTTTTTATCATTGTAACCTTTTGAAAAGCAGGAAATGTGCCAAAGGTTATCTGGCACGAATCTGGCTTTGAATGGACGCAAGATGGATTAAGATCGTCATGAAAGAGATTAAAATGAAAAACTTCAAAGATTCCGCGATTTGTCCAAGATTCGGGTTATTTATTTCGAAATTTAATTTTTTAACGGTTGTGGGATTGTTCTTTTTATCCCTTTATCTCCCGAGCGTCGCTGTTTATGCCGCCGGCCATGCGGGAGATGTGGTGGAAACGGACATGATCGGATCCAATTTATGGACCTACAACTTTGCCACAGGCGCGCAAAAGAATATTGGGACCAATTTCGGACTATCGGAGTTTGTGGGTCTTCATTATTACTTCGTGAACGAGGTTCGAGTGGGAATGGCATTTCAATTTACCGAAGTCCTGAACCCCGCCCCCCCGCCGGGTAAAGACGCTTTTTCAACCTTCGCCCTATTGCCGCAGATCGGCTGGAATTTTTTAAAACCCTTCTTTGTCCAATTATCAGTCTCGGTACCATTGAGGATGAACGCGGTCAATGAAGTGGATTTTGGCCTTCAACCCGTTTTGGGGGCCAGTCTGCCTTTGGCACCCGACCTTTCCGCAACTCTAGCCCTGGAAATACCTTTTTACCTGGCCCAGGAACAAACCGTTGGAGTTACGCCTTTAGCCGGTATCGGTTGGAAACTATAATTCAATCATTCTGAAACATTCAGGCTAGTTTGGCATGATGTAGACCTACCAATCGCACAAGGAATTTCCGATGCATTTTTTTCCGTTAGCGGTATTAGTCGTTGCTTTTCTTTACGCCTCGGTCGGGCATGGAGGCGCTTCGGGTTATTTTGCCACCGGGGTGCTGATGGGATTCAGCGCGCCATTCCTAAAACCCCAGGTTCTGATTCTCAACCTTTTCGTGGCGGGGTTGTCGGCTTATTCGTTCACTCGTAAAGGTCATTTTCGTTGGAAGCTCCTGGCTCCCTTGGTGTTGGCTTCCATGCCCTGCGCTTTTTTGGGGGCAAAACTGGCTTTGCCGGTGGAAACGGCCAATAAAATTCTGGGCGTCTGTCTGTTACTGGCGGGACTGCGGTTAATTTTGCATGACTGGCTTCAAAAAAGAGCGGAAGAATCCAAACCAAATCCGCCGGCTATTTGGATATTAATGTTGGTCGGGGCCTTTCTGGGTTTGATCGCGGGGATCACAGGCGTGGGTGGGGGCATTTATTTAAGCCCGGTTCTTTTACTGACCGGATGGGCTTCCCCGGGGGAAACCGCCGCCGCTTCCGCATGGTTCATCGTTTTGAACTCCGCTTCCGCCCTGGTAAGCCTTTCCCATTCCCTGATCGGCCTTCAGATACAATGGACCTGGATTTTATGCGGTTGCTTGGGCGGTATTCTGGGCGGCTGGATTGGCGCTAACCACTTACCCGTACGGTGGTTCCGCCGTATGCTGGGCGCGGTTTTATTAATCGCCGCCGTTAAACTTTTATAATTCCGGAGAAAAAATGATTTCCATCGAGCATAAAACCGAAACCCGGCGAACCGCGAAGGCCCAGGCGGTGGTTCTCATGTCGGCGGCCACGATCAAAAGACTGAAATCCAATCAACTTCCCAAAAAAGACGTGATTCCTATCGCCAGAGCCGCAGGTTTAATGGCTTCAAAACGGACACCCGATCTTTTGCCCGATTGCCATCCCCTGATGCTGGAAGCGGTGGAAGTGCACTTGACCCCGCAAAAGAACCGGGTGGTCATTGAATCCTTTGTGGTTTTAACAGGGAAAACGGGTGCCGAAATGGAAGCGTTGACAGCTGTCACAGTGGCCGCTTTGACGGTTTATGACATGCTCAAGCCCATTGATAAAAACATGCGCATTACGGACGTGAAATTATTGGAGAAGACAGGCGGGAAGTCGGACCGGGGAATTTCAATTGCTAAGAACTTCCGGGCGGCGGTGATTGTGGTTTCGGACAGTACTTTTAAAGGCATCCGGAAAGACGCGAGCGGATTAAAGATTATCGAGAAACTGAAGTCGATCGGCGTTAAAAAAATCTCAAGTTATCTATTGGCCGATGAGAAAAGGGAAATCGCGGTCCTGTTGAAAAAACTTTGCACTGAGGGTGTTGATTTGATTTTGACCACCGGCGGCACGGGTCTTTCGCCCCGGGATGTGACGGTGGAGGCGGCGAAGGAAGTCATCGAAAGAGAAATTCCCGGTGTGGCCGAAGCCGCCCGGGCTTACGGCCAAAGGCGAACCTCCAGAGCCATGCTTTCCAGAGGAGTAGCGGGACAAAGGGGCAAGAGCGTGATCGTCACTCTGCCCGGCTCCACCAAAGCCGTCGAGGAATGGATGGCGGCTCTTTTTCCGGGTCTCTTGCATGCTTTTGATGTTATGCGATCTCGTCCGGGGCATTGACGATGATCTCGGTTCAGCAGGCAAGGCAATTTATCCACCGATATGCCCATCCTTTACCGCCGATGCTCAAATCTTTACCCCTGGCATCAGGTCTTGTTTTAGCCAGGGAAGTCAAATCCCCTTCGGATTATCCGCTCTATGACGTTTCCGCCATGGATGGCTATGCCCTGAAAAGTTCGGATGTTCGCAAAGCTTCCTTATCGGGACCGATTTATTTAAAACTCAGAGGAACCCAACATGCCGGCGATACTTTGGGAATGAAAATTAAACCGGGTGAATGCCGCAAAGTGATGACGGGTGGTGTGATTCCCGCCGGCGCTGACGCGGTTTTGGAACGGGAAGTGGTGGTCGAAAAAGACGGCATGGCGGTCATCACCCAGGCCATGGCTAAAGGTCGTCATATTCGTTACCGCGGCGAGGGAATTAAAAAGGGAGCGGCGGCTTTGAAAGCCGGTTCCATTCTTCATTCCCGGGCGATCGGGTTTTTGGCCAGTCTGGGGGTGTCAAAGGTGTGGGTTCGGTCTGTCCCCCAGGTGGCTTTGATCATCACGGGAAACGAATTAGTGACTCCGGGAAAAAAACTAAAGCCAGGTCAGATTTACAACAGTAATCAGTGGATGTTGGAAACGGCCTTGCGGGAATCGGGCATTCAACCACACCTCGTTTCGAATGCGCCTGATAGACCCGCCCTTCTTAAGAATAAAATTAAAAATGCGCTCTCCGACTGCGATGTTCTTTTACTGGTGGGCGGCGTTTCGGTGGGCGATTCGGATTTTTCAAAACCCATTCTGGAGGCTCTGGGGGTAAGGCGAGTTTTCTGGCGGGTCAGTCAAAAGCCGGGATTTCCCCTTTATTTCGGCAGTAAAGATAAAACCCTGGTTTTTGGACTTCCGGGAAATCCCGCCTCCGCCTGGGTCAATTTTTATGAATACGTGATGCCCTGCTTGAGAGCACTGCGAGGGCTACCCATCGGGCCCCGAACCATGAAGGCGACTTTGACAACCGACGGCCCCCACCGTGGTTTCAAAACCCTGTTCCTGAAAGCGCGCTTTCGGAAAAATGGGGGATTGTTTCAAGCGGACCTCCTGAAGGGGCAGGGTTCCCATTTGCTTCAATCTCTGGCCGAGGGCAATTGCCTGGCGGTTGTGCCTTCGGGCAAGGGGCGGATCAAAAAAGGGGAAAAAATCGAAATCCATCCTTTACCCACGGGGAAAAGCTCATGAAAATCAAAGTGCTATTGTTCGCCGGTCTCCGGGAAAAAGCGGGAAAAGGTGAAGTGCTGTTGGACCTCCCCGCGGGTTCTTCCTTATCGGCGATCCGCCAAAACTTGAACCTGGAAATGTCTACTTGGTCGTCCCTAGCTTTCGCGGTGAACCAAACTTATGTGCCGTCCGAGACTTTTTTAAAAGAGGGGGATGAAGTGGCAATAATCCCTCCGGTGGCGGGAGGCTGAAATGGTTCAACTTACCAACCAGCCTATTGATTCGGTCAACCTGCACCGGCATTTACTGGAAAATACCGACGCCTGCGGAGCGGTTTTCGTTTTTGAGGGCCGGGTGAGGAATCACCATCAGCGTAAAGTGGTCACGGGATTGGTTTACGAAAGTTACGGGCCCATGGCTTTGAAAATGATGGAAGAAATCCGTCAACAGGCTTTTGATAAATGGAAAGTGGATAAGATCACCGCTGTTCACCGGATCGGTCCGGTTCCCTTAGGCGAGACGGCGGTTTGGGTCGGTGTGGCCTCCGCTCACCGCTCCGAGGCTTTTGAGGCCTGTCGTTATTTGATCGACGAGATCAAAATTCGGGTTCCCATCTGGAAAAAAGAAACCTATGGGGATGGTTCGCAAGAGTGGATCAATTCCCGTTGCTGAAATAAAAGAGGTTGTCTCGATGGAAAAGTTTCCCATAACCGGAGCCATTCTTTTAGGCGGCGAAAGCCAAAGGTTAGGCTCGCCGAAAGCTTTTCTGATCCACCAGGGAAGGTCTCTGGCCGCCCTATTGGCTCAGAAGATGAAACCCCATGTGGATCAAGTTCTTTTCGTCGGCAAAACCGAGGATCAAGTTCCAGAAGACGCGAAGGAGATGGGAATCTTTGCCGTAGATGAACCGGGATTCCCTGGCCCCTTGGCCGGTTTGGCTGGAGTTCTCGTTCACACGAAGACGCCCTGGATTTTTTTGACGGCGGTGGACATGCCTTTTTTTCAAAAGAAAACTCTTGGAGAAATGTGGAAACTCCGGGATGGAGGGGATGCGGTGGTTCCCTATGTCTCCGGTTACTGGCAGCCTCTATGCGCCCTATGGAATCAAAGGGTTTTGGACCGTTTGAAGATTTCCCCCTGGAAGAGTTTTCAGTATTTCATCGACCAAGGGATTTTTTCGACCATCCGGGTGGAAGAGGAGTTTTTACGGTCTTGGGACGCGGAGCTTACCTGCCTGCGGGGGTTCAATACACCCGAAGAGTGGGCAGAAGTACAAACACGGTTAAGTTAGGTATAAATATGTTCCGAAAATTTAAATTCGAAGAGGATTTTTACGACCAGTTGCGATGTATTCCTTTTTGCGTCCGTCAGAAACTGGACCAATCGGGCGTCAAATTATCGCTGAAAAGCTGGAATCTCTTTTCCGAGGAAGAACGGCAAAAACTTTGTGAAATGGACGCCGGTAACCAGCTACAGGCGGACAGTTACAGGGGTTATTTAGTCTCTCTTTTGGAAAAATTCGGCCAGCCGGTTAAATTTCTGGAAGCGTCCCAATTGGAGCCAGAAAAGGCCCTCTGGGCCAATCCTTCCCGGATTCCTGACGAAGTGGAAACCAAACTATCCCAGCTGGGGTTGTCGCTGCGTCAGGAAGACTGGAGACAATTGGATGACCTTCAGCGGTTTGTGCTTTTAAAACTTTCCCAGGGCAAGCATGATCACGTCAATTTAGGTCCGGCTTTGAAAGAGTTTTTGAATCCGAAAACCTAAAAACCTTTGAAATCACAGATTGGTTTCAACAAGGTCACTCTGTTTCTACACTTTTGTAAGCTGGGTTCGTTCATTTCTAACAGAATCCTTACCAAGTCCCCGGATATAGTTCGAATATCGGCCATTTGAATCCTTTCGACAGTTTTATTGTTCTGCGAAAAGTTTTTTTGCGTCGGTAAAGCGGTTGTCAGCTTGGTATAAGTCTTGCTCTTATATAACCTGTCGTTGGAATTGAGGAAAATTAAATGTCGCTTTCCATGCAGCCGACGGTTTCGGGCTGGGAACCGGGACGAAGTCGTTTTAATACCCACTGCAGTTATTGCGCCCTTCAATGCGCCTTGAAGATGAAGGTGGATATCGCGCAAAACCGGGTCGTCAAGGTCTGGGGCCGCCGGGATTTTCCCACGAATCGGGGATTAAGCTGCATCAAGGGACAAACGGCTCATCTGCAACTGAATCATCAAGACCGGCTGACCCGTCCGCTGTTGAGGCATAAGACCGACGAGTCTTTTCAAGAAGTGTCCTGGGATGAAGCGCTGGATTTCACGGCTTTACGGTTACAACAAACCCAAAAAGAGCATGGGTTGGATTCGGCGGCGATGTTCGGCGGCGGCGCTTTAAGCAACGAAACGGTTTATCTTTTGGGGAAATTCGCCAGGGTCGCCTTGAAGACCCGTCAGATCGATTACAACGGCCGTTACTGCATGTCCTCGGCGGCGGCGGCACAGAACGCCTCCTTTGGAGTGGACCGGGGACTTAATTTTCCCCTGGCGGATTTATTTGAGTCGAAGTGCATTCTTTTGGTCGGCGCGAATGTGGCTGAATGTTTACCGCCCATCTTTGCTTTTTTAAAGCGGGCACAAAAACACGGAACGCGGTTGATTACGGTGGATCCTCGGGTTTCGGCTACGGCCAAGATCGCCGATTTGAAGTTGATGCCAAAGCCCGGCACGGATTCGGCGTTGGGACTGGCTCTTTTAGGGGAAGTGATCGCCGAAGGCGGGGTTGATTTAAAGTATCTTCAACAACGGGTTGTGGGTTATGAAGCGGTGTTGGAGTCAGCCAAGGAATTTAATGCCGTCTGGGGTGAGAAGATAACCGGTATACCCGCCTCTTCCATAAGACAGGCGGCCCAATGGATGTTACGGTTCAAGCCCTCGTTAATCCTCACGGGACGGGGAGCGGAACAACATAGTAAAGGTGTAGAAACAGTTCAATCCTTTATCAATCTGGCCCTCGCTTTAGGTCAGGTCGGCAAGGTGGGTGGGGGATTTGGAACCCTGACGGGTCAGGGAAATGGCCAAGGCGGAAGGGAACACGGGCAGAAAGCCGACCAATTACCGGGTTACCGTTCGATCGAAAATCCGGAAGACCGGGCTTTCATAGCGAAGGCCTGGAATATTGATGAGAAGGATCTGCCCCGAAAGGGATTGTCGGCCCAGGAAATTCTTCAGGCCGCGGACAAGGGAGAAATCAAGGCGATGTGGGTGTTGGGCTCCAATCCGGCGGTTTCGGCTCCCAATGGAAACCGTATGAAAAGAGCCTTAACTTCCCTAGACTTCCTGGCCGTTTCGGATTTCTTCTTTTCTGAAACCTGCCAAATGGCCCATGTAGTTTTTCCGGCGACGCTTTTCGCCGAGGAAGACGGAACCATGACGAATATCGAAGGCCGGTGTGTTTTGCGCCGCGCGGGAGTGAAACCCCCGGGAGAAGCGAAGTCGGACTGGTGGGTTTTGGAAGAGATCGCGAAAAGGCTGGGTGTGGAAGATAAGTTTTCCCACCGAAATACCGAATCTGTTTTTAACGAGCTGGCGCGGGTGACGGCCGGTTCCCGGGCGGATTACAGCGGTATGAATTACAACAAGCTGGAACGGAACAAGGGACTCTTTTGGCCCTGCCCCGAAGTGAATCACCCCGGGACACCCCGGTTGTTTGAAAAGTCTTTTGGCTACCCCGATGGAAAGGCGCGTATGAAGATTGTGGACTATCATGACAGCGCCGAAATGCCGGATGAAAATTATCCCTATCGGCTGACCACCGGCCGCGTTTTACAGCATTATCTTTCGGGAAATCAAACCAGGCGGTTAGAGCCTTTAATCAAGGCGGTACCGGAGCCCTTTGTGGAGTTGAGCGAGAAACTGGCGGAGAGGTTGGGCTTGAGGCGGGAACAAAAAGTGAAATTGAAAACCCGCCGTGGGGAAATAAGGCTTGATTGGAGAACCAATCCGGAACAGGAAGAATCCACCTTGTTTGTTCCTTTCCATTGGGGCGATGATCAATCGATTAACCTTTTGACACAGGAAGCGTTGGATTCCATAAGCCGTATGCCGGAACTTAAAACCTGTGCGGCGAATTTAACACAAGAAGAGGTATGAAATGATCAAGGAAGTGATTGCTATTATCCGACCCGGGAAATGGGCCGAAACCTTACCCAAGTTGGAAGAGATCGGCATTCTGGGTTTTACCCGGCAGAGGGTCTATGGTCGCGGAAAACAAAGAGGGTTGCGTTATAACGCTGAGGATGATGAAAAAGGAATCAGTTTTCTGCCGAAGTGGATGATCACCATGGTGGTGGAAGATTCCAAAGTCGATGCGGTGGTGGAGATCATTAAACAAACCAACAAGACGGGTGAAATTGGCGACGGGAAAATTTTCATCTCGTCTCTCACCGATTCTATACGGATCAGGACGAATGAGGATCAAAAGCATTCGTTGCAATAAACCAATGTCTAAGGTTAAAGGGGTGGCATATGGCAATCATTGATATTGAAAAAGTGAAAAGGGAAGGACTCCAAGTAGATTTGGAAAAATTCGCCCGAGAAGGCTACAAATCCATCCCTAAGGACGACCATTATCGTTTGAAAATGCATGGTATTTGCGCCCAGAGACACGAAGGCTTTTTTATGATGCGGTTTCGTCTTTCTGGCGGCGCTTTGAATCCGGATCAAATGGAACGGATCGCCGATCTGGTCCGGGATTTCGCCAGCGGTTATGTGCATCTGACTACCCGGCAGAACGTGGAACTTCATTCGGTTAAAATCGAAAATGTACCTGAAATTCTCAAAAAACTGGCAGAGGTCGGTGTTACCACCCGGGCCTCCTGTGGTCATACCTTCCGCAATATTATTACCAGTCCCTGCGCGGGTTCTTGTCCCAACGAGCTCATCGATACAAGACCCTGGGTACAGGCCATCGCCAAACTGGTGGTCAATCAGGCGGACTATTATACCCACCGCCTGCCTAAGCGTTTGAACGTGTCTCTGGCCAATTGCACTTCCTGTGAAAATCACGCTTTAGTGAATGACATTGGTTTTTCAGCGGTCAAAAACGAACAGGGAGAGTTAGGTTTCTCGCTTCACATCGGTGGCAGTATGGGCGTAACCGCCAAGCTGGCCGTACTTCTTGAAGAATTTTTGCCTTTGAAAGACGTATTGCCCGCTTTGAAAGCGGTTACTCATCTTTATATCCTTCATGGCGATAGAACTTCGGTTGCCAAGGCCCGCTTGAAATTTTTGGTGGAGGCCTGGGGAATTGAAAAATTTCGGGAGGAATTCCGTAAGGTGCTTCCGGATATGCGTAAATCCGACAAAGATCTTCCGAAAGGTTTTATTCCCGAACCCTGGCCTGATTTTGATCCTTTGGATGGATCGGTTTTGAATTTTGTTCCGGAGGGTGTGGAAGCCCAAAGGCAAAAGGGTTTTTACCGGGTTCCCCTTTTCGTCACCATGGGCGAAGTCCATCATTCCCATTTTAGGCATCTAGCTCAATGGGCCCGCACGGGCTGTTACGGTAAAGTCATGATTACCCGGGAGCAGAATCTGGAACTCCAATGGGTGTCGGGGTCCCGGGTGCACGAGCTTTTAGGTCTGGCGGAAAAAATGTCGCTTCCCGCTTTCGCCACCAAATCCATTCTGGATATTCAATCCTGTCCCGGCACCAGTTTTTGCTCTTTGGCCATCACCTCTTCCCAGGGCGCGGCCGGGGATCTGTTAAGGTACTTCCGCGAGAAAAAGGTTTTGACCGATCCGGATTTAAAAGTGCTTCGGGTCAATATTTCAGGCTGTCCCAACAGCTGCACCCAGTATCAGGGCGCGGATATCGGTTTTTCCGGAGGCATGGTCAAAGTGGGGGAGGACCAGCGTTTCGCCTATCAAATGTATATGGGCGGTGAAATGGGCATTCACGGACAAATAGGCATTATGGGCAAGCGGGCCATCGCGGATGAGATGATTGTTCCCGTCACCGACGCGCTTCTGACGGTTTACAAAAGAGACAAAGAATCGTCCGAGTCCTACCGGAAGTTTTTGAAACGGCTGACCATTCCCGAAGTGGTCAAACGGTTGGACGCTATTTTGATTGAAAAAGGATTAAGCCCGACGACCTATAACCGGGTCAGCGCTTCGCCGATGGAAGGGTTGAGGGTCATACCGGGCGGTTGATGGAAAAATGGTTTATTAAATACTTTAATAATTGGAGAAAATAATGAAAATGATCCGCTGTATTGTTCGGCCTGAAAAGGAACCCGATGTGGTGAAAAATCTTGAAAAATCGGGTTTTACAGCCCTTACCAAAATGGATGTGCTGGGACGGGGTAAGCAAAGGGGTATCCAAGTAGGATCAGCAAAATATGATGAATTGGGTAAAACAATGTTTATGCTGGTTGTGGAAGATGAGGATTATGCCCGGGCAGTGGACGCGTTAAAGACCGGAGCCCGTACGGGCAACCCTGGAGACGGCAAAATATTTGTTTCTGAGATCGATGAAGCTATTACGATTCGAACCGGAGAAAAGGTGCTTTAACCATGTTCCGCCAATTCAAGTTTGAGGAATCACTTTACGAGGAGCTCCATCAAATTCCCGTTTCGACCCAATTTAAACTGGAAACGATCGGGTTTCAGTTTCCGCTGGACACGTGGAACCGGCTGCCGATTGAGGAACGATGGGTGCTTTGCCATCTTCCCATCCGAAGCAAGGGCGAGAAGGAATGCTATTGCAACTATCTGATATTTCTTCTGAACCGGGAAGGCGCCGATCCCTCCGCCTGTGATTTGAGAAACAACCAATCCGAAAAGAAAGCCTGGGATGAACTGGCCCGGGTACCGGGAGAAGTGGCCGCCAAGGTCCGGGAACTGGACGTACCTTTGTATTGGCCCGACTGGATCAAGCTGGACGACATGGAACGGTACGCGATTTATAAACTTTGTAAGGAAGAATCCGCGGATGCCCAAATCCAGCAGGTAGTTCAAGAGTTTCTTGGGCAATAAAACTATTCTCTCAGTCTTGGAATTCATTTCTTGATTCCAAACCGGGTTCCTTTGTGTTTGATTTCCGTTTGTTTCCCGCTTCAACAAGCTCAAAACAATTTTAGTGATGGGTTTGAATAGTTTTGCTTCTCCGCCAAAAACTTATTGGTTGAAAGTACTCCGCTCTGTTTCTACATTTTTGAATATCTTTTTTGTATATTCAGAAAATTTCGTTGGCATGTCTCTTGCTCTTTAATGGGTTGCCGTTTAACTCAATCAATGGAGCCGCCTATGCCTTCCATGACCGAAGAAAAAATTCTTAAGACCGCCGTTGTTAAACCAGCCTCGCCCTACACGATCGAACATTGGGAACCGGAAGACGCGTCATTCTGGAAAACCATCGGCAAGAAAATCGCCACCCGCAATTTGATCTTTTCCATCTTCGTCGAGTTCCTGGGTTTCTCCGTCTGGCAGGTCTGGAGCGCGGTGGCGGTGCAACTGCCCAACATCGGTTTCGCTTTTACGGTCAACCAGCTTTTTTGGCTGGCGGCGCTCCCGGGTCTTTCGGGCGCGACTTTGCGCATTCCCTACGGCCTGGCCGTTTCCATTTTTGGCGGCAGGAACTGGACGATCGTGAGCGCGGCCCTGTTGCTCATTCCGGCGACAGGATTGGCCCTGGCGGTTCAGGATCCGGCCACACCCTTTTTAACATTTCTGATTCTGGCTTTTGTGACCGGAGTGGGGGGCGGCAATTTCGCCTCCAGCATGGCCAATATTCAGTTTTTTTACCCTCAAAAAGAAAAGGGTTTGGCGTTGGGCCTGAACGCGGCGGGAGGAAATGTCGGCGTCAGCGTGGTTCAGTTCATGGTGCCCATGCTCATTACGGGCTCGGTTTTCGGAGCCCTGGGCGGCAATGCGGAAACCACCACTTTAAACGGGGTTACTAAAACCCTGTGGCTTCAGAATGCCGCTCTTATCTGGATTCCTTTTATTCTCATCTCCATTGTGACCGCGTGGTTCTTTATGAATAACCTCCACGTGGCCAAAGCTTCGTTATCCGAACAGCTTCCCATTCTCAAAAGCAAACACAACTGGACCATGAGCTGGCTTTATCTGGGTACTTTCGGTTCTTTCATCGGTTATTCCGCCGGTTTTCCTCTTTTAATCAAGTCCCAGTTTCCGGGTGTTAATCCGCTTCAATATGCCTTTTTGGGACCTCTGGTGGGGTCGCTTATCCGTCCCGTGGGAGGCTGGCTGGGCGATAAGATCGGCGGCGCGGTGGTGACTTTTTGGAATTTTTTGGCCATGTCCCTGGCGTTGACTGGGGTGATTTACTTCGTTATTCACAAAGCCGATCCAGGAGCTTTTACGGGATTCTTTTTAATGTTCCTCGTGCTGTTTTTCTGTTCGGGCATCGGCAACGGTTCCACTTTCCGCATGGTGCCGATTATTTTCAGAACCGAAAAGTTACGGACCCTGAAAGGCGTGAAAGAAGGATCGGCGGTTTATAGCGAGGCCGTCAAAACCGCCAACAAGGAATCATCCACCATCATTGGGTTTGTATCCGCCATGGCGGCCTACGGGGCGTTTTTCGTGCCCAAAAGTTACGGCACCTCCATCGCCTTATTCGGAACGCCTCTGGCCGCTCTGTTTATCTTCCTGGCCTTTTATTCCACCTGCCTTTGTGTGACCTGGTGGTTTTATTACCGAAAAGACGCCGAAGTTCCCTGCTGATCCGAGCCTAAATCTCTGACATTTGGGAATCGAATCCGCATGGGAGTTCTATTAATTATTTAGATACGAAAGGATGAACTATGACAAAGCAATGGATGGCAATGGTGATGACCATTGGAATGTTGATGGGTTTGGTGAGGGGAACCGTCTGGGCGGCGGATTCGGCAGATACCACAGCCGCGGACGCGTCGGCCACCATGGAAGCGACAGCCACACCCACTCCAAAACCCACACCGGCCCCGGTGGTTTGGAGCGGTTTGCTTCAAGCCCAGGACAACTGGACGGGTAACGGCGCCGCAGAGGCTTTGTCGCTGTACCACGTTCGCGTAAGAGGCGTTATCGCGGTGGATTCGGAAGACACGTTGGCGATTATGCCGGATTACTCCATCGGGGTCGGTACCACGGGTTTCACCCTCCTGGACGCCTATGGCGTTCATAAATTCAGCGATTTCAACGGGTTATCCGTCATGGCTGGACAGTTCAAATTCGCTTTCGGCGATAACCGCTATTTGCTTCCACAGCAGTTAAAGCGCACTTCCTACAACGTGATTGACGCCTTGATTCCTGGCGGCGTCAAGGCCACCGCGTGGGATTTGGGTTTAGAAATAAAAGAACAAATTGACGCTTTGACCATCCAGGTGGACGCCATTCAAGGCGATGGTCCAAACGTGACGGTCGATCCCAATAACACGATTGATTTCACCGCCAGAGCCGAGTGGAAAGACGCCAATTTTATTTTGGGCCTGTCGGATTATTACGGCAAAGGCGGACAAAGCGCTGCGTACACTTACGCCTCTTTTCAAGACTGGTTTGACGCTTATGGCCGGTTGATGATTGAAACACTGGATTTCAGGACTGAAATGATTTTGGCCCCGAACAACGCCAGCGGCCTGAACCTTCAGTTATCCGTCAAGCCGGCTTCCTGGTTTGAGCCTTTGATCTGGTTTGAAACCATGAACAGTTCAGTATCTAATTCAACCATCCCCGGTATCGGGAACAACTTAGGCGCGGGTGTTAATCTTTGGGCCGGCGCTAAAACCCGTGTGTCGTTTGACCTTTCGTTTGTTGGTACCAGCGACATCTTGACCACTAATAGCGAAACGCTACAGTTTGAAGAGGTGTTTTAATTAGGTTATGATTCTCTAATTTCTTCTTCCGGCTTTTCCTCATCAGGAGGGTTCATTCAGGGATGAACCCGAGGGAAGCCATCACGAAAAGCAGGCCGGAATATAATTCTGGTCTGCTTTTTTGTTGTCTTGTAACACTTCGGACCAAGTGTAACAGCTAGTCCACGACGGGGAGCAGATTGGACAAAGGGATACTAAACGCGTTTAGTCATTTTTTTAGGATCTTGTTTTAAATGGAACACAGCCAGGATTTGAATATTAGAAGCTTTGTGAACATAAAAGACGCCATAAGGAAACCTTGGAACAAGTGCCTGTCTTGCGGATTTTCGGTAAATGGGGAATGCATCAGGGAATTGGCCGATTCTGTCGATGGTGGATTCAAAGGCTTCTGCGAACTGCTCGCCTAAATGTGGGGACTTTTCTCGGTACCAGCCAATGGCTTTTTCGAGTTCCTTGACGGCATCAGGAAGGAACCGGAGGGAAAGGCTCAATGGCTAGGGCGCAGCTTGGATTTAACCTCTTCCCACGGAATCCCGGCTCCAGGATTGTTTTGATGGAACTCTAGACGCCGGTCAAGTTCGGTTTCCTGTTCCGTAGACAAGCGAATTTCATTGGGATGGAGCGCAATATCGTTCCAAAGTTCTTCCACCAGTTGAAGCTTTTCGGGGGTGCTGAGTTGAAGGATTTCCTTGGGGATCATTCCTGCTCCTAAAGTATTCTTTCTTGAATCATAGACCTGGAAAAAGGTTTGGTCAAGATTCAGTGTTTGAAGAAAGTTGAACAGTGGGAAAGAAGCCCAGATGCTAGGGATCATCTCGTTTCGCAGGGAAAAAGTTGGGAAGATTCTGGGCTCGAAAAAAATGATAGACTCGAATAAGACTTTTCCGGAAAATCGCCTTCAATTTTGAGGCTGAGTTGAATAAAGCTTATAGAAATAGACGTCAGTTTGAATTATTCGAATATCAGTGTTTCATAAAAATTTCGACCTCCTACTAAATTAGCAGGAGGTCGAAATGCTTGGGAATGGCCTGAAATAAGGACGATTGTTGAGCGTGTCATGTCACGCAGGAGGTCGCGGGTTCGAGCCCCGTCAACCCCGCCATTTTCACTTACATCTTTCTGATACGATTTAAATGTTTTTATGTCAGCAGTACATTCCTAACAGAATACTAATACAGTTTCCCAGTACAATCAGCCCGATTTATTTTAAATTTGAAGGAGGACGTAAATGGACGTGATTATCCCGATTGGCATGTTGGGCGCGATGCTTTTGTTGGCGGTTTATTACTACGTAACTATCTAAGTTTAACTGTTTGTAATAAAAAGGCCCCTACCTTGGTGGTGGCCTTTTTTATATTATTTTTTAATGTCCCCGTCCCAGTTCCTAACAGAATCCTAATATGGTTATTCCTTAAAATTTTCAAAGTTTATTATTTTTTAAGGAGGGCAAAATGGATGTGTTGCTACCTATTGGAATGTTGGCCGCTATGCTCGCATTGGCGGTTTATTACTTCATCACCATCTAAAAAAATTATATAAAACAAAAAAGGCCTCCCCGTTCGGTGGAAGCCTTTTTTGTCTTTCTGGCGTTAGTTAAAGTTAGTAGAGAATCACTCCTGATGCCGAGTGGGCCGTCACGGGAATCATTAAAGGTTTATCCGTCTTAAAAGTGGCCCGGTAGTTGGGGATCGTATCGAGCGGGAAAGGACCTCCGCCGCCCGCGAGGCCATCCACTCCGTTCCAGGAACACTGGACTCCGTTCAAATCATTACCCGTCAAAACCCAGCCCATCAGCTTGCCTTTGGGCGTGAATCCGGTGAAATCAAAGGCGATGGTACGGTTTTGGTCGTTTTCGTTGACGATAACCACTCCCAGTTCGCCGCCGGAAAACCGGCTGGCGTAAACCTTTACCGTCGAATCCGAACTGTCGCAGGCGATCATTTTGTCCCCAAAAGCCCGGTAATAAAGGGCGTAGGAGTAATAAGAAGGCCTGCAGGTGTTGTCGGGCACCGAGGGATCGTTAAAGGAAAGCATGGCCATGTCCCCGCCATAGGTTTTATCGTAATTATTTTTCCAGTCCCAGTAATCGGTAGCCGCATACCCGTCCTTGATGGCCTCACCCAATACCTCTGAGGTGTAAAGACCGTTGATCAATTCGATGGTCGGTTTGCCGTTACCGTTCATGATATTGAACTCGGTTAAGGCCACCGGCAGGTCTCGATACTGTGGAGCGTTTTCGTCGACCATTTTTTCCAGGGTTCCGTGGTCGTCCTCCAACTCGTGTAAATCGCCTAGAAGAACGTCGTTGGTCGGATTTTGATATATCTTTCCCGTGGCGGTGTCAAAAGGGAAATTGAAATACTGGTGGAGGATCAGGTAATCCGCCTTGCCTTGCAACTGGGGCAAAAGGGTAGCGGTCCAACGATGGTGACCAACCCACTCGCCTTCCCCGTCTTTTTCATAGCAAACGGCCCCGAGATAAATATCCGGGTCCACTTTTTTCATGGCATCGGCGATCGCGCGGAAATCCTTGCCGTAATAATCCCCGGTCAACTGAGGTTTGCCGTCCATGGTGTTGCCCTGTTCCCAGGGGCCATAAAGCTCATTTCCGATTTCCCAATAACGAACTTTGAAGCCCATGTCGAAGTTAACATGCTTCACCCAGCGGGCGGCCAAATCAGCGGCCTCTTCCACAGTACCATAGCGGGAAGCGGCATAATTGGCGGTGAAAATGGCTTCCGACCCGGTCAATTGGCAAAATTTGATGAAGTCGTCGGTCAAAACAGCCCAGGATTGGGTCATGTGGGCGACATCCTGACCGTCTTTGGTTGTGGTGTGTCCCTGGTTATTTCCGTCCCAAAAATAATCGTCAGAGGAACTTCCGCCCGGCCAACGCCAGAACTTGATACCGGCTTCCTTAACCTTCTCAATGCGGTCCGGATCCAGGAACCAATCCTTGGAGGCATACCAGGCGGCGTTGTTTCCGAAATCATAGGGGTTCACGTTGCGCAAAACCTGGGTGGCGTCGATCTTGACATGCACTTTGGGGCCATAAGCAAACTTCCAGGCTACGCCCTCGGTTTTGAAAGGCAGGGCGGCCTTGGTGTAAGTGGTAGGCACCGCGTTGTTGGTGGCGGGATAAAGCTCAAAGGGCTTAAATCTTGCCGCAGGCCCGTCCGCATAGGACGAGGAAGATATCAATAAAAAGGCGAGTAAAAGAAAAAATCGCACAGGAAATCCTTTCCAGAAAAATATGGGGGATTTTGCCGCTTTTATACCATCTTTTTTTAACTGACACGGCGAATCCGAGGTTCAAAATACAGTATTTACTTTTAAAAAACCAGCGATAACGCCGTTTCTCCAGCGCGGCTTTAAGGATTTTGGAAAAAGGACGGCCTTTTGAATAGGGCGGGGAAGAAATACAAACCGATGAAGTAACCGCCCAAAATAAAGACCAATATAAAAGCAAGCATGAAGGCGCTAGTCTTGGCCTGGTTCGGCGCCCTTTTTACCCATTTACCAAAAGCCAAGGGCAAAATAATTTGAGACATGAAAAACAAATAAGTTGAAAAGGCTGCTGCGCCTAAAACCGATCGCGATAGATTATTGTCCATGTTCTCGCACCCTTAATCATCCTTCACTTATCCGTCGCTGTCCCCAGAAAATCATGGGGAAGAAGAACGATGGCGTTATCGTCCCAAACCTCGTAGCCGTAACGGTCGGTAAGCACCACAAAGCCGTTAAAGTCCCCGCTGTTTACCTTAAAGCCGCTGGAAGCGATGATGCCCACTTTGTCGGTTTTTAAATTGCCGACCCGCAAATTCATTTCTAAGTTTCTCATTGGATCCTCCTTGGTTACTGTCAGCCTAGACCATATAGACCAATACTGATAGCCCCTCCACGTTATATGTCGACTATTCAAGCCACCATAAATTCTCATGAAATCAGAAGATTGTTTTGGTGTCTGTGGTCGAAAGTTTATGAGTCTAAGGACAAATAAAAAAGATCAAGTTCTATTATAGAACTTGATCTCGTATGGATAAGCGTCGGTAGGTTCTAGGTTTTGTTTACTGAACCTGAACCGAGAAACTGTTGCTGGTGAAAGGAATTCCGCCCGTGCGAAGTTCAATCCCGGCCGGGATTGAAAGAATATACCAAGACGGCTGGATGAAACCTTTCGAAATAGAATCTTGGATAAAAGCCATAATATCCAAGTTGTTTATAGGCACTGCCGAGGGGTTTATGTTCAGATAAGACAGATAGGTCCAACCTCCAGGCTGTTTCCAAAGCTGCCATTGGCTTCCTGAAACAGAGATTGGCGCCCCTTCAGGTGTTTGATAGCCCGAGAGGTGCTGGTAATCAACCCAGATCATCATTTCCGTTCCGCCGCATGGCCATGAAGAACCACCAGCACAGTTGGCATTGGGACCTAACCAGACATCATAGGCAATATCCCACGAGTCGTTGGATGTGCCTCCAGGAGTGAAATTCCAGCTACTGGTAACACTATGCAAACTGCTAATTAGTGCAGGAAGAATAGTAGTGTTACTATGAGTTCCTTCTTCATTACCCATGAAAATATTGGGATAGCTGCCTACATCACTTGAACTTGGACAAGTGGGGCCCTGAATAACGCTGAAAGCTCCCGTCGCGCTGTTGATGTTCACGCACTGACTTATAGTGCATGCGGCCGAGTTCCAATAATTAGACTGCACATTATAATTTCCAACTTGTACATTTTGATTGTAAGTAGGCGGGCCACAAGTACTAATGGTTTCGCCAGGCCAGGTGATGGGTGTGGAACTGGGAGCGGCAGTGGGGTTCGGGGTTAGGGCAGGGGTGGGGGTGTTGGTGGCGGTAGGGATGGTTATACCAGAAGGTGTTACAGCATCCCTGTTACAACCCGTTGAGATCATGATGACGCCTAAAATTGAAAACGCCATACTGAATAAAAATGATTTTAACCGCATTTTGCGTACCCCTCTGTCTTATTGTAAATCTGGACTTCCCAGAGACCTACTCTGCCACATTACCCGATGCGCTGATTTTCCAAATTGTATTGAACGAATCAGTGCTACAACGACCTTTTGAAAGGTCGGCGTGACTTGTGGCTCATAATCATATCACTCTCCTGGTCATTGACGAGCCAAAGGAAAAAAATAATGATTAAAAAGGAAAGGTAACAACCACAGTCTTTTTCGATAAACGAGCTGAATTTCGAGGCGAATTGTTACAAATTTTAATGAAATCCAGATGCTATCTAGCTGTCTATCGTCTAAAGTTCATTGATTCTAAAACAACCCTGTTGGGAGGAAGTTCATGCTTCAAATGATTAAAGCCTTCGCTCTTTTAGGAGGCGAATGGGTTCTATATATACTGCTGGGTTTATCGGTCTGGAGTATCGCGGTCATTTGGGACCGTTTCTTTTTATTCCGTAAAAAAGCTAAAGAATCCGAGATTCTGGAAGCCAAAGCGCCGGAATTGCTTATCCAGGGAAAAATTAGGGAGGTGCAGGGGCTTTTACAGAACCTGACCTCGCCAGCCGCGGCCATTTTAAGGGTTGGTATCGCCAACCTTTCGGCAGGGCCGGAGGCACTGGAGCAAATATTGGGGAGCCAGAGAATTCACGAAAAATTGGAGCTGGAGAAAAATTTGCTGGTACTGGGAACTTTAGGAAGCAATGCGCCTTTTATCGGTTTGTTTGGAACGGTTTTGGGAATTATTAAAGCCTTTAATGATCTGGCTTTGGCGGGAACCTCCGGACCGACGGTAGTCATGCGTGGCGTTTCGGAAGCACTGGTCGCCACGGCGGTAGGACTTCTGATAGCCATACCCTGTGTGGCGACGTATAACTATTTTCAAAACTGGATCAAAAGGGAACTATCCAATTCAGACAGGCTTTCGGCCCTGTTGATGGCCTACGCTGAAAAGGAAAAGTAATCATTATGGCTTTTACGAACCAGGACCCGGACGAGCCGATCACCCAGATCAACGTGGTGCCGTTAGTAGACATCATGCTGGTGCTTCTTATTATTTTCATGCTGACCGCCAGTTTTATTTCGACTCCCTCGGTGCCGGTTCAATTGCCCAAATCCTATACCTCGGACCCGACTTTACCACGTAGTTTTTCCATCGTGGTTAACACGAAGAACGAGGTGTTTTTCCAAGGTAAGAAAATAGACCCATCCGAATTAACCAATCAACTGAAAGAAGTGGCTACCACGAATCCTGAATTGCGGGTGGTGCTTTCAGCGGATGCTAACGTGACCCACGGAAAAGTAATTGAGATTTTGGACCAGGTGCGGCAGGCAGGTGTGACCATGGTGGCTTTGGGGGTGGAGAAGAATTGAAACGGCGTGATTTTTTATCGCTCAAGCCCTTGCCCTGGGTTTTGTCAGTTGGAACTCATGTGTTGTTCGTGCTCACCGTGTTCTTGGTGGGCCGGGTTCATTCGATCGATCTCTATAACGTGACGCTGGATTCGGCCTCCGCCATTCCGTCCGCTCCTTATATTCCGCCCCTTGAGGACATTTGGCAAAAACCCACGCTGCGCCGAACAGCTAAAATGGCACTACCCAAACCCACACCGCCTCCAGCGCAAGTCGTCAGCGGGCAGGGCGGACAGGGAACGGGCGCGGTTCGGTCCGTCGCCGAAGTGAGTCAACTTCCCAAGTTTAAAACCCAAGTCAAAGCGCTTTATCCTGAGGGCGCCAAGCGCGCGGGGATTGAAGGTGTGGTGATTCTTCAAGTGGATATCGACGCAACCGGCGCGGTAATGGATGTATCAGTGGTGCAGGGTTTGGGCTCAGGCTGCGACGAGGCGGCGGTTGATGCCATGAAGCAGTCCACCTTTATGCCCGCTTACGCGGGCGCGGACCCGGTGCCGGTGAGAATCCGCATACCCTACCGGTTTAAGATCAATGGTTAATCAAGGTACCTATATGAAAATACTAATCACCACAGCGTTTTTTTGGGTTTGTATGGCTGGAGGAAATCTTTATGCCCAGACTACAGTAGATGGTTCGGTTACGCTTTCAGGCCGGATATTGGAAAAGGGGACCAAAGACCCGGTCTTGGGCGGAAGTCTTTTTTTGGAAGCTGCGGGCACGACTACGGTCCCTCTTTCGGCGGACGCTGACCTGAAGGGCCATTATCAAATTACCCTGGCACCGGGCCAGTACAAGCTGGTGGCGGCGGGGGAAGGGTATAAAAAAATCACCCTGGATTCGTTCGCCGTGACTCAAACAACCGAAAAAAACTTTTTTCTCGAGAGGGACGGTTTTACCCTGCCGGAAGTTTTGGTCTCGACCGACAAAGTTTCCGTAACCCAAGTGAGCCACGTGGCGATGTCGAAGGAAGAATTAACCGAAGTGCCCGGAACTCAGGAGGATGTGCTCAAAGCCCTTCAAGCCCTGCCAGGCGTGATTACGGCCGGGTCGCTCAGCGGCCAGCTTTTGGTGAGAGGCAGCGGCCCCAGCGACAACCAGTATTACATAGATAACATTCCTATCGGCTTTCCCTATCATTTCGGAATTGTGTCCACCGTGGACTCGAATTTCGTGAAGGACATTGATTTTTACTCTAGTAATTTTGGACCCGAATTTCCCAATTCCATGGGCGGCCTGGTGGACCTGACCCAGAACGAGGGCCGGACCGATCATTTGGGTTTTCGGGCGGACGTGAATATTTTCTTCGCCGAGTTTGAAGTGGAGACGCCCGTCACACCCGACAGTTCCCTGTTTGTCGCCTTCCGACAAAGCTATCTGAATCTTTTGATCGGCAATTTCACCGGAAATCAGGGCAGTTTCGAGATTCCGGAGTTCGGCGATTACCAGGTGAAATACAGTTGGAACCCCTCCCCTAAAGTCCACTGGGATTTCCAGGCCTTGGGAAGCGCGGACAGCGCCAGCGCCACCCTTTCGGCCTCGGCCACGGTGGCGCAACAGGACCCCGATTTAGCCGGAGCCTTTAATTTCGCCGACGGTTATAACAGTCAGGGTGTTAATTTTAAGGATACCTCGGACGACCAGAACACCATCACCAATACCCTTTACCACACCAACAGCTATTTCAATTTTTTAATCGGCAGCCAATATTATGAGGACACCATCATTGAGGATTTTGGGGATAAAGCGTCCCTTAAACACGAGTTCGATTCGGATACCAGTCTGGAGGGGGGTATCCAATATGATCACTTCATCAATTCATTAAATGCCTATTTCGTTGCTATTCCGACGACGCCGAACCAGCAGGACAATTTCGAGTTTACAACCGCCCCCAAAATTAACGCCCAGGACATGACCAACTCGGACGATTTCTCGGCTTATTTGGACCAAAAATTTAAGGCGCTGGATAAAAAGCTGGAGATTTCGGTGGGCGCTAGGCTGGATTACCTGAATTCGGATTTTACCCTTTTCCTTACCCCAAAGATTTCCGCCGCTTACCATTTGACGGCGGATACAACCCTGAAGGCCGCCTATGGTTATTACGATGAGGCGCCCGACCGCATCTTTGGGTATCCGTTTTTGGACGCTCAATTGGGAAATCCCCATTTGGGGCCGGAGCAATCCATCGCCAGTGTTTTGGGTTTTGAACAGAAATTGGATGAGTCGGGTCTCTTATTCCGGGTGGAGGGATATGAAAAAGATCTTTCCGGTTTGATCGTGTCCAGTCCCAACGGCACCCCAGGACTGGAATATCTCAATACGGGAACCGGATACGCCCGAGGCATCGAGTTTTTCCTGAGACAGCCGCCCACGGACCGGTTCTTTGGCTGGATTTCTTACGCCCTGAGCGATTCCGAGCGGATCGACATGCCGGGCGGGACTGTGTACCCATATGATTACGACGAGCCCAATGTGTTCAACGCGGTGGGGAATTACAAAATCAATCTCGGCTGGGACGCGGGGCTCAAGGTCCTTTACGCCACCGGCCATCCCTACACGCCAGCGATTATCGGCAGCGCCAGCGAATCAACCACCATCGCCAACGGCCAGCCGGTGACCTATTATTTACCGCAGTATGCCGCGACCAACTCGGTAAGACTTCCGGATTATTTCCGGTTGGATTTTTCCACCTCTATCAAAACGGTTTATGACACCTGGGAGTGGAAAATTTATCTGGATATCGACAACGTCTTGAGCGCCAAAAACATTTTGGGTTACAACTACAATAATACTTACACCCAGGCTACTCCGGTTTACGATCTGCCTTTCCTGCCCTACCTGGGAATTGAAGTGAAGTATTAGCCGGTTTTATTTTCGGATTTTTCCGAAAATGTCATTTGGCATACAGCTGAATTGATTTTGTCCCGGCGGTTTCCAGAGCAGGCTGACTTTCGTCACGTCTGAACCCGGGTCCTGATAGTCAAAATCCAGCCGGTGCCATCCTTTTTTCAATTCACCCTCCCAATAAGGGCTGTTGGTAAAGGCATGGTGATTTTTTTGGTTCACCTCAATCTGTCCGCTGGCGGTAAAGGGGATCAGGGCCCCCATGCGGTAAAGCCCGTCCTGGGACGCTTTAAACTGTCCGGTCCAATGGATGGAAAGAGGCGTTCCGGTTCCAGGCAAATCCCGGAAGTTAAAGTTGAGAAGAGGATCCCAGCAAACCAGGAATGGTTTTTCTTTCTGGTTTGGTATGTGGCGGTAAAAACCCTCCAGCCCTCTTTCTAGGGCCACGCTACGCAAGTTTGATAAAACCGGGGCCGGAACCAAATAGGTATAAAGAGCCACATTGCCTAGGGGATCTAGAAAGATTTCGGGCCTGCCGCCGGGATAAAGGGACTCTAAAAACTGAAGGGTACCCATTTTGAATTCATCGAGGAGAAAGCAAAAGGCTGATCCTTTGGGAAAGTCGGCCGGTTGGGGAGGATGGGCTGGGTCCAGGGAATGGAGACGATCCCTATGGAGGTAGGTTAAATATTGCACTGTGGGATGTCCGTAAAAAAGAGAAGGCAGAAAGCATTGGGTCTGGGGGGGCAGGGACGCGATGAAGCGCCCGGCCTTGGATTGGGGCCAGGAGCAGTCGTTTTGGCATTCGGGAACTTTGGTCTGGGTTAAAAAATAGGTGTGGTAATTTTCGAAGGCTATTCCCGCCAACGCCACAAGAGAAAGGCTCAAGACAACTTGTTTAAGGATCGGAGAAGGTTGAGTGGCCTTCCACCGGCTCCACAGGTCGCAGAGGAAAAGTCCGCAAAGACTGGCCACAAAAGGGGTTTGGCCCAGAAGGCGTCCCAGACTGGCTCCGCAATTGGAAAAAACCGCCGGAAGACCCATTAACACCAGACCGGCGAGGGCTATAAAATAAATTTTTTCCTTGGCCCGTTGGAGGGCGTAAAAAAAACCAAGAACGAAACAAACTCCGGTGATGTCATCCAGGATGCGGTGATGCTGAAAATTGGCCTGATTATTCCAGTCCGCCCCGCTGCGGTTGAATACCAGAACCGCGTCCCGGATATTCTCCCAAAGGGGAGCGAGGCTGTTTTGGGCGTGAATCATAGCCAAAACCGAAACCTCCGATTCCCGGCGGCCGAAGGATCCGTTGTGCATCATCCATGCCACGTAGGGAGCCGCTGTCAGGACGAAAACAATCCATAGAACCGACCAAACTTCTTTGTTTTTTCGAAACAGTTTTTTTTCGCGGAAGCCCTCAAAAAGCATCAGTGCCAGCACCAGCAGGGGGAAGGCTTTAAAAGACTGGTAGGAATAAAGTCCCGCGCCCAGCGCCAACCCCGCGATGGCGGCCCCTATGGGTTTGTGTTTTCGCAGGGCGTAAAGCAGGGGAACCAGGGTGAGGCCCATAAAAATGACCGTCTGGCTCTGGAAATAATTTTGGTGGGCAAAAACAAAATTCCACCGCATGACGGCGAGAAGGAAAAAGGCCAAAAGCGCCTTCAGAGGATCCGTCCATTGCCGGAAAACGAAATACATTAAGACGGTTCCCGCGACCGAGAGAAAGACGTCGAAATAAGCGAAGACTTCGGCCGCGCTACCGAAAAGTTTGAACCAAGCCGCCGCCAGATAATAAATCCACAGTTCGGGCACGTGAAGATCCAGCGCGTCCACAAATGGCCGCCAATGGTTATTCAGAATTTGCAGGGCGCCGCAGGCTACCTCGGCCCGGTCCACAAAAACCCCTTCGGGAAATCGGTTCGATCCATTAGCCCGTAAAAATATTCCCAAGGCCAGGATTAATAAAAAGAGAGCACCCTCGGTTTTGAAACCGACGGTTTCGAGGGATGAGGAAGCGGGGAATGCATCAACGGGGAAAAATCGAAGGAGAAGAAAAACATCGACGGCATAGAACCCCACACCCACCCAAAGGCACGACTCTGATCCGGTCAGAGACAGGAAGAACTGCCCCGCCGCGGCCAGTCCCAAAACGGCCAGCAGTTTTAATCCGAAAAGGGAATTCCGTCTTTGATCGAGAACCATTTTTAGTTTGAAAGTTTCATCGAGAGATTTCCATTTGGAGCGGATGGGTATTAAAGGGATTATAAGAGTAAGAAAAGATTTGCTAAAGAATTTAAAGCGTAAGGAAGGAATCAACAGGCTTGTTTAACAGGGCGTTGCAAAATACTTTCTCAACACCCTGTTAAACCTTATTTTTCTTCGCTTCGAGTTCTTCCCAGCGCTCCATCAGTAAGTCGAGGTTAGCTTTTTCGGCGTCTATCAACTTCTGATTTTCCAATAATTTAGAAATATTGGTGGAAATTGAAGGGTCTTCCAGTTTGGCCTTGGCGGCTTTAATAGCGGCTTCAGCAGCGCTAATTTTAGCGTCGATTTCCTTGAGTTCTTTTTGTTCTTTAGAAGTCAGGGTTTCTTTAGGTTTGTCCAGAACCGCGGCGGGTTTAGGAGCCTCGGCGGTTTTGGGGCTTTTCTTGCCTTTGGACAGTTGCTCCTCGCGAAACTCTTCCCATTGGCCTAAATCCGCGAAAAAGTCGGCGTTTCCCTGGCCGTCCAGAGCCAAAATTTGTTTGCTGACCCGATCCAGCAGGTAGCGGTCATGGGTCACCAGCACCAGGGCACCGGGGAATTCCATCAGGCTTTGTTCCAAAACTTCCAGCGAGGGAATGTCCAGATCGTTGGTGGGTTCATCCAAAAACAGGAGATCGGCGGGTTTTAACATCAGCCGGGCAATTAACACCCGGGACTGTTCGCCGCCCGAAAAGCGGCTGAGGGGTCTGTCTAACTGGTCTTTGTCAAAAAGAAAACGGGATGCCCAGCTGGCCACATGAATGGGTCTTTCTTTGTAATGCACATATTCGCCGGATTCGCAGAGGGCTTTTCGCAGGGTGAGTTTTAAATCCAATTGGTCGCGGTGCTGGTCAAAGGTGACAATCCGCAATTTGTCCGCTTGCTTGATGGAGCCGGAATCGGGCTGAACTTCGCCCGCCAAAATTTTGAGCAGGGTACTTTTGCCGCTTCCGTTCTCACCCAACAGTCCCAGCTTGTCGCCGGGGGTCATCAATAAATCCAAAGGCCCGAAAAGTTTCCGGCCACCGAGGGTTTTAGAAATCTTCGAAGCCGCGACCAGACGCTGGGTCTGGCGGCCGCTGCCGGAAAAATCGATGTCCACGTTTTTATTCTGGTCGTTGCGGTATTTCAGCTCGCCCAGTTCGTCCATCAGGTCGCCGGCGCGGTCAATGCGGGCCTGCTGTTTGGTCTGGCGGGCTTTGGGGCCCCGGCTCAGCCACTCGATTTCCCGGCGCACGGTGTTGGCCACGGTGTCCTCGTGCTTGGCCTGGGAGTTAAAGAGACCCTCGCGCTTTTCCAAAAATTTGCTGTAGTTGCCCTCGCTGCCGAAAAAACCCTCGGGGTAGCGCTTGTTAAGCTCGATGACCCGATTGCTGACATATTCCAAAAAGCGGCGATCATGGGTGACGACTAGAAAAGAAAGAGTCAGATTTTGCATGAAGCGTTCCAGCCAGAGAACACCTTCCAAATCCAAATGGTTGGTGGGTTCGTCCAATAAAAGAAGATCGGGTTCCCGCAGGACCTGAGTCAAGATGGCCAGGCGTTTACGCCAGCCGCCGGAAAGTTTGGAAACTTTTTGCTCCGGGTCGGTGAAACCCGCTTGTTCCAAACCGTCGTCGATACGGATGTCGATCTCATAATCTTCCAGGCCCAAACCTTGGAGACCCTGAGTCAAAACTGTCCGTACGTCAATGTCCGGCCCTAGGTCGGCGTATTTTTCCTGCTGGGGAAGATAACCGATGCGCAGTCCCTTACGGGCGGAAATGAGGCCTTCGTCCTGATGTTCAACGCCGGCCAAAATTTTCAATAGAGTTGATTTGCCAGTTCCGTTAGGGCCGATAAGGCCGGTGCGTTCGCCCTCAAAGAGGCCGAAAGAAAGATTCTCAAAAAGCGGGCGGGCGCCAAAGCTTTTGGATAGGTTTTGACAGCTCAGCAGAATTCCCACGGATCATCCCTCGCTCTAAAAATTGGAAGGGGCGTAGGATAAGGGCGGAAGGGCCAAAAACAAAGGGAATTCAGCCTTTGGTTTTACGGAATCCTCATGGCAATTCAAAGCCCAAAACGTATACTCTTGGTTCTATGCCCGAAGAAAATCTCAATCCAATCAATCCTAAACCCAAAAGTTCCTTTCGCTGGTGGTGGGTTCTCGCGGTTATTTGCGCGGGCGCGTTTGCCTGTTTGGGCGGTTATTTTTACATCAATGCGGATCGTCCCGGTAATGATAAACCCCTGGAAAGTCTGGCTCCGCCCGCTTTTAACCCCCTGCCGCTCGGAAGCGTTAAACCCAAGGGCTGGCTTTTAGAGCAGTTGAAACTTCAATCCGCCGGACTGACGGGGCATCTGGATGAGTTTTGGCCTGACGTCAAGGACAGCGGCTGGATCGGCGGCAACGCCGAAGGCTGGGAAAGGGCTCCCTATTGGCTGGACGGCATGGTGCCCATGGCCTTCCTCACCGATGACGCCAAACTGAAGGCGAAAGCCAAACGCTGGGTGGATTATATCCTTCAACACCAAACGGCGGACGGCTGGCTGGGACCGGAGCGGGGAAACTCCCCCTATGGTTCGTCCGAACAGGCGCCGCCCAATCAGATACGCGATCCCTGGCCCGAGTTTATTATTCTAAAAGTCCTGAGCCAGTATGAGGAAGCAACCGGCGACCCCCGGATTATTCCTGCGATGGAAAAATCCATCCGCAGTATTGATGTTCAATTGGACCAGCGAAAACTTTTCAATTGGAACTATTTCCGCTGGGGCGATCTGGTGGTGAGTATTTATTGGCTCTATGACCGCACCCATGAACCCTGGCTGCTGGATCTGGCGGCGAAGGCCGCCAACCAGGGCTATAACTGGACCTCCCATTTTTGGGATCTGCCGCTCAAGCATAAATCCGACGGGTGGAACTGGGTGGGGCACGTGGTGAACAACGCCATGGGCATCAAGGTGCCCGCGCTTTTGTACCGCTTGACGGGGGATGCCCGTTATAAAAAATTGGCCTGGCGGGCCATTGAGCAGTTGGACAAATATCACGGCGAACCCAACGGCCTGATGAGCGGGGACGAATGTCTGGCGGGGTTGAACCCCTCTCAGGGTACGGAACTTTGCGCCATTGTGGAAATGATGTTTTCGCTCGAAAATTCTTTGGCGGTCACCGGCGATGTGCGCTTCGGGGACCGGCTGGAAAAAGTGGCTTATAACGCTTTGCCCGCCGCCTGTTCGCCGGACTATTGGCGCCATCAGTATGTGGAACAGTCCAACCAGATCGCCAGCGCTTATGTGCAGAATCCCATTTACGCCACGGTGTCGGGGGGCGGGAATATTTTTGGCTTGGAGCCGCATTACGGATGCTGCACCGCCAATATGCATCAGGGCTGGCCCAAGCTGACGTCGCATTTATGGATGGAAACGCCCGAAGGAGGACTGGCGGCGGCGGTTTACGCGCCCTGCGTGGTGGATACACAGGTACAGGGAGCGGTGATACATATAGAAGAGATAACTGATTATCCCTTCAGCGACAGCCTGACGTTTAATGTGACCACCGCCCGGCCGGCCACATTCCCCCTTTATTTCCGGGTTCCCGAATGGACCCAAGGCGCGACCCTGAAATTACCCGATGGTACCCTTGAGCCGTTAAAACCCGGGGAGTTTCATAAGCTTTTGAGACAGTGGAACGGAACCGAGACGGTTTTGTTGCAACTGCCGATGCCCTTTAAATTGAGAAAAGGTTATCAGAACTCGGTCAGCGTGGAACGGGGACCTTTGGTCTTTAGTCTGGGTCTCAAGACCAAGTGGTTTAATTTTATGCCTTTCCGGTTTCAGCCCGCCGGCCCTAAAAAATTTGACTGGGCCGCCATGCCGCAAAGTTCGTGGAATTACGCCCTGGAATTGAATCAAAACGACCTCAACCAATCCCTCGTGGTCACTCAACAGCCCTTAAAGGGTAATCCCTTTGATCCGGGTAATGAGCCGATCCATGTATTAGTGGAAGCAAGACAACTGAATAGCTGGCAAGAAGGTTCTCAAGGTGCCGCTGCGCCGCCGCCTCAAAGCCCGGTGGAAAGTATGAGTTCCTTGGAAAAACTGGAATTGTCACCCTATGGGTCAACGCGGCTTAGAATCACGGCATTTCCTGTCCTCGAGTAAATGTCTGGTAAAACCTAAATGCTTAATGCTTTTTTACTCTATTGCCATTGACGGGTGAGATGAGGGTTGTAGAATTACTATAATAATTCTGAATCACTCCTTTAAAAAAGCGGGGTTTAGCGTGAAGTTAAAGAGCCTAGTTGTAACTCTTGGGATGGTCTTGGTTCCTTTAGCCCTCTTCTGGGGTTGCAATAAGGCCGGCCAGCCCGTGTCGCCCGCGAACGGCTCCAGTTTGAATGTTTCACTCTCCGGTAAAAGCGGTTCACTTTTACTTGCTTCACAAAATACCCTTCTTTATGTTGTGAGTGGTCCAGGCGTTCCATCGATATCCGGTATTTTGGGACCGGTTTCATCGTCGAGCCTTTCAGGCGGTTACAGTTTTTCTATTCCTCTTTCTTCCGCTAAGTACAATTTAATCTCATTGGAACTTGAAAATGCCGTAAGTTTTCAGGCGATGGATATTGGCGCGATGGCTTTGTCCGGTTCCAGTAACGCCTCGGTCACCATGGGGCCGCTGAACAAGAGTTGCTATTCGGTCAGCAGCTTTTTTACCGGTTACAGTTACGGGTTTGAGGACAATACATTAACCTTTGAGGGAGCCGACACACCAACCACCCTTCCAGGGATTGATCTGGAGTCGAATCCTACTTCAAATGGTTTAGGCTATGAGTTGGATAATCCCGCTTTAACCAACAGCACCGTGGCATATATGGGCAACGGTAATTTTGTGAATTATTTAACGGTTCCGCCTGATTCCAGTTTTAGCAGGAGCTCGAGTCTTTCCAAAAAGACGATTTTGGGCGGGGGTGTTTTACCGGTGGCTGTCGGGGATGTCTATTGCATCAAAATGAAGGCGGGCGGCTACGCCTGGTTGCAAATTACGAACGCCGGTATTGTTGGTATTTCGGGCCCCAGTTTAGTTTTCCGCGTTAATACAACCGTACCTTATTGCGGTTACGAACAAACCACCGCGGACTTGGCAGGTTTGGCAGTCAATGGAACCCCGACACCCTATGCGCCTCTAGCTTCTTCTGCCGCTTTCAGCGGAAATATTTATGGAATAGCGGTTTATCCTTCAACATCCGCGGCGTTAAGTATTTTTGCCTCTAATGATCAATATGTTCAGGCTTCAGGAACATCGGGTACCGCTAATGTTCAGGTGTTAGATCCAACTTCCTTAGCCGCGAGCGCTACTTTTGCTACCGGTAATTGGGCCCAAGGGTTAGCCGTCAATTCAACCGGAACAACCATTTATGTCGCGGTTACCTATCCGCCTCCGGGGGGGCTAAACCCCACTTCACCCCCTGTTGTTCAGATGTATTCTCTACCCAATTTAAATTTAATAGGGGCGGCTGGGGCAGGTACATCAATTACGGGCAGCGATAATACCGTGCAAGCTTCAGCGGCGGATATGGATGCTCCGGAATTTTTGGCGGTTTCACCTATTACTCCATTCAATGTTTTTGTGACAGATTCGGGAACGAATGATTTTGCGGATGTGATGGTCTTGCAAGGGCCTACTACTATAGTGGGTCGTGCGGCTACTTCATCTACTCCTTATTGGAATGGCCAAATTGGAACCAGCACCAGCCCGGCGGGTATTGCGACCGATGGAACGACAGTTTATGTGGCGGATTCAGGGCATAACCAGATTGAGACATATACTGTTAACGGTGTTCCTGGCAGTACATGGACGACGGATAATAACCCGGCTGGTGCGGTGCCATTTTCTGGGCCGCAAGGTATCGCATTAAATTCAGCATTGGGAGAGCTATTTATTGCCGATACGAATAACAACCGCGTGGTTGAAATGACCACCGCGGGTGTATTTAAAGCCGCTTGGGGCCCTTCATTGGGTACTTCGGTTTCACCCGCAACCTTTAACCTGCCGGTGGCTATCGCGGTAGATGGCGCGACACCACCAAACGTTTTTGTGGCGGATTCGGCCAATAAACGCGTTCTTAAATTTTTAGGTTTATAAGTCTCTCCTTCAATCAATCTTCTGTTTTTAAATTATCCCTGTCTGTTTGCGACGGATACAGGTAACCACTCAGTGATATAATCTCAAAAATTGATTATGTGTATCGGCGCGATCCCCGGGTATCAGGAAATTTATGGCAGAAGCTAAAAGAACTGAAAAACGCCGTTTTCCCCGAATTGAATTAACCATTCCGGTCAAATACAGAGCTTTTCGAAATGACTCCATTTTCTCCAGCAATTTTAGCGTGGGTCGAAGTAAGGATATTTCGGTGGGCGGACTGAAATTGGCGGTGGGCAGGCACAATCCGGTTGATACCAAATTGGACATGGAAATAGAGCTCACCAGCAATTTATTCGCCTACGTGGTGGGGAAAGTGCTGGGCGGACATGATGAGGAAATTAACGGCATCACCTATCGCTTTGACCGCGTTATTTTTTTGGAAATGGACAAAGAAATTAGAGACGCTTTGACGCGCCATATTTTCGAGGGTTTGAAAAAAAGGGGATGAGGGTCCGTTAGCCGGGGTTTTGTTTGGTACTCCGAGCTTTATGAGCTCACCCTCAATTAATTCCAGAGCCGACTTGCCGTTTTTCCCTTATAATTTAGTCCGGCGCTTCTATCAATACCTTCTTTAGAACGAGCTATGGCCCAAATCGACAAATATCTAACCGCCTGTATCCAACGCAAAGGTTCGGACCTTCATATCTCTTCAGAGTCTCCGATTTTTGTACGCCAATTGGGAAAATTACTGCCCATTACCCCCCAGCCCCTGTCCGCGGAAGAATGTGAAAAGCTTCTCATGGAAATCCTGGACGAGAGAACCCAGGCCAAGCTCAAAGAAGATTGGGAAGTGGACGCGGCCTACGCCATGGAAAATGGCGAGCGCTTTCGAGTGAATGTTTACCGCCAGCGAAAAGGCCTGGACGCGGTTTTTCGCCATTTCGGGTCCAAGATTTTAAGCATGGAAGAACTGGGTCTGCCACAGATTCTCAAAAAATTCTCAGACGCCAATCAGGGCTTGATCCTCATCACAGGTCCGGGCCGCTCTGGTAAATCCACCACCTGCGCCGCTTTGGTGGATTATATGAATTCCGAGAGCGAAGAACACATCATCACCATTGAAGATCCCATTGAGTATATTCACAAGCGCAAACTTTCCCTGGTTAATCAACGTAGTGTGGGACCGCACACGGAAACTTTTGCTTCCGCCCTGCGGAGCGCCTTGCGCGAGGACCCGGATATCATCATGGTCGGTGAAATGCGCGATTATGAAACCATGAGCCTGGCTTTAACCGCCGCCGAAACGGGCCATTTGGTCATTGGTACGCTTCATACTGGATCGGCGGCCGCCACTATTTCCCGCGTGGTCAATCTTTTTCCCGCGTCCGAACAATCCCAGGCGGTGGCCAGCGTTTCCGAAAGCTTAGTGGGTGTCATTTCCCAGCGGCTTTTGCTCAACGCTGAGGGGACCGCCATGGTGCCGGCTTTTGAAATACTGGTGAATACTTTCGCGATGGCCAATATTATTCGGGAAGGCGACTATTTCAAAATTCCTTCCATGATTTCTACCGGCGCGGGCATCGGAATGCAAACGATGGAAATAGCGCTTCGGGATATGGTGGCCGCTAAAAAAATCACTCAGGCCCAAGCGGACGATATTTTGGCGGAGGAAAGCTAATGGCGGCCATTGACCAGCTTTTTCAAATCATGGTGGACCGTAAAGCCTCGGATATGCATTTAACCGTGGGCAACACGCCTTTATTAAGAATTAAGGGCGACCTGGAACCTCTGGCGGATTGGATTATGACCGAGCAGGTCCTTCAGGGCCTGATTTATGAAACCATGAGTCCCGAACAATGGCAGTTGTGCTGGCAGAAACACGATTTTGACTATGCCTATGAATTTCCGGGCGTGGCCCGTTTTCGATGCAATGTTTTTTTCAACCAGCAGGGAATCGCGGCGGTTTTTAGAACCATTCCCACCAAAATTTTGACTCTGGACCAGCTGGGCATGCCCCAGGCGGTGAGGGATTTGTGCAAAGTCAAAAGGGGATTGATTCTGGTGACAGGACCGACCGGCAGCGGTAAAAGCACGACCTTGGCGGGAATGATCGACGATATCAACGAGACCCGCGAGGGAAATATTTTAACCATCGAGGACCCGATCGAATTCGTGCATCCGGTTAAAAAGTGCAAGATCACCCAGAGAGAAGTTCATCGCGACACGCATTCGTTTAAAGCGGCCTTGCGGTCTTCCATGCGCCAGGACCCGGACATCATTCTGGTGGGCGAAATGCGCGACTATGAAACAATTTCGCTGGCTATCGCGGCGGCTGAAATGGGTATTTTGGTTTTTGGAACTCTTCACACCAACTCGGCTGCCAAGACCATCGACCGTATCATCAACGTATTTCCCTCCGACGAACGGGATAAGGCCCGCGGGGCCCTGGCTTCCAGCACCAAGGGCATTGTGGCCCAGCAGTTATGCCCGACCAAGGACGGAAAAGGCCGCTGCGCGGCTGTGGAAATATTGACCTATAACAAAAGCCTTCCCAATCTGATCCGCACCGGCAAGGTTTCGGGTTTGAATTCGCTGATTGAATTGGGCGCCAAACAGGGCATGCAAACCATGGATCAGTGCTTGCAGAAATTTTACGATGACGGAAAAATTACGGCCCAGGAAGCCTATTTGAAAGCCAACGAGAAAAAGAGATTTCAGCCCCTGGTCGAAAGGGATGAAGCCGCAGTGCGGATGGCGGCCCAGGCGGCGGCCATGGGCACAAAGTAAAAATCCCCCTTTTGAGATAAGAATCTGGTTTCCGGTTGCCTCTGGGGCCGATGAAGCCCAAAAAACGAACGATTTCTGGGCAATTTTCGTACAACAAGACATCCTGAGATATAATAAAATCAAGTAATTACCGATGGCTGGCCATTCCATACATTTTAGGGACAGACGATTAAAATAACAGAAGGCCAAATGATTAACGAAGCCCGACAATTTTTCTTAAATCGATTCAAAACAAGAGCGTTATTCGCCGCGTTCTGTATTTTTTTATGTTCACAAGCGCAAGCAGGACCTTGTATTAGCATTTTAGGGGAATCGACAACCACGCCCGCCCTGGGTTCGACGATGTATGTAACGATTAGTCTTGAAGACGACTTAAACTATAACGACAACCCCGATACCCGTCCTGAAGTGATGGCCGCCATTATTTCAGGCGGTGGACATACGGCGCTGGATGCCACTTGCAATACCGCAGGTCAATATTTTGTGATCGATAACAAAGTTACAGGGGCGGGAAATATCGCTTCCGGTCCGAATGAATATGACCAAACAGCGGGCGCGACGGGCGTTAATACGGCAGCGGTGTATACGGGGTTGTCAACGTCCTCCCCAGGAGGTAGTTGCGCCGCCAATGCCGCCGGCGCGGCGGTGATAACATGGCCGATCTATATTGACTCAGCTTATTTGGCCGGTGGAACTTATAGCTTTGTGACGGCAGTCGCGGAAGATTATTACACTTGCGCCAATGCGGCTTCTTCCACGGCTGCTTTTAACTTTTCCATTCCCCTGCCGGCAACAGGCTGTACTCTCGCCGATACGGCTGGGAGCGCCACTGCAGCTCCGGGTAGTCTTATTCTCTACACCTTTAACTACTCCTTTGTAAATGCTACCAGTTATACGCTGACGACCGCGGTGCCCGCTAATACCACCGTGTCTTCCATAAGCCCGGGAGGAACCTTAAGCGCTGGAACGATTACTTGGATTCCTTATACCGGATCTGCGGCGAATACCATAACCGGTACGGCTTGGGTGATGCTGAGCGTCAACGCGGGAGCAACCGGGACGATCACCGATGCGGCTGCTGGTGCGGCTTATAATTCCACTACAACCACTACTTCAACTTGCAACAGTCCTTCGGCTAACGTTACGGTTCAAGATCCTACCTTAACGCTGAACAAAAGCGAATCGGCCACCTCCGCCGCGGCTGGTAGTCCGATCACCTATACTCTCGGTTGGTTAGCGTCTGGATTAAATCTTGATTATTACGATTCCTATGACAATGATACGGATGGTTCAACCACTGGTACAGGTTTGGGATATGACGGAACGGGTTATACCCGATATTTGGCGCAAAACGGGACTGATCTGGGACAATGGGCTGTTACAACGGATGTGCAGGGTAACAATTACATTGTTGGCACTTCCGCTGTCACCAATACTGCTGGCTCCGACTTCGACTATCCGGCGCTGATTCGAAACGGGCCAGGAGTTAATATTTGCGGCGGGTTTACGGTTCAAGGAGACTTGCAAATTCCTGGCGGTTTGGGGGCGATTGGGTCCGCAGGAGACTGTGCCATGGTGGTTGCGGTAAACGCATCTCAAGGGCTCACCATGTCCGCCGCCATATCCGGAAATAGTCAGCCGGCTTATTTTTACTTTCAAAAAAACCAAAATTATAATACAGACGTTTATGCAGGTGGCACGGGAGCCCCCCAGGGAACCGATAACCTTCCCTCATTTCCTACCTCGGGCGGATCTCCTATCATTCCCGGGAATTGGTACACGGTCAATGTGAATGTACAGTTTTCGGGAGCGGGCCCTATCACTTATACCGCCACACTTTGGCCCACTGGCGTTCCTGCGGATGCCGCCACCTTTGTTTACATTGATCCCAACGATGCTACTGATTACACATTAATTGCTGGAAAACCTAATAACCCGGTTACCATTTCAGGATGCTCTTGCGGCTGGTCACAGGGTTGGCAGACGTACGAAACGACTGGGATCGATTATTTCAGGAATCTGCAGGTTTATAGCGGCGGGCCGGTGTCGAATTACTCGATTACGGACGCTATTCCGCCAGGAATCACTTATGTCAGCGCCAGCGTGCCGCCTTCTACTGGAGCGCCCGGGCCGCTGGTTTGGAATTTCCCGGTCTCGTCAATTGATGAATGCCCCGTGACCTGGTGGGGAACGGTAGGCTGCACCGCGTTACCGATCAACAACTCTTTCAGCATGACCGCCAGTAACGTCACAAGCTCCCCGGTCACCTCCAACACGGTGAACCTCGCCATAAGCGGCGGCTGCAATACGGCGACGAATACCGCGACAAGTTCCCCGACGAGCACGCCTACGGCGACAGCGACGAGTACGGTGACGAATACGCCTACGGCCACACCGACCAATACAGGCACACCGACACAGGTTATTACCAGTACCTTCACCAATACCGCGACAAGTACCATTACCCAAACTCCGACCAATACGCCTACATTAACCCCCACTTCAACCAGCACCACCACGCCGCCTCCAACTTCAACATGGACGCCTTCGCCAACCGCGACTCCGGGATTATATGCATGGCCGAATCCGTTTAATCCTAAATTTGGGAATGGGAATTTTATGGTGGGGTTCGTGCAGGCCAACACTACAGTGGATTTTTATACAGTTTCCGGAGAATTGGTTAGGCATCTTACGGCACAGAGTAGCGGTGATATTTATTGGGATGGGACGAACAAGGTTTACATGCCGGTTTCAACGGGGATTTACATCTACATTGTTAAAAATGACGCTGGAGCAGTTATATTGTCGGGAAAAGTTTTATTAACTAGAAATTAGGGTTTTAGTCCGAACAATATTTCAATGCGACTTTTATACCTAATCCAGCCGAAACGAAAAATCCTACCTAAGCTTTGAAATCAATGTGAGAAATTTTTGGAGGTGGTGGGGCTTCGCCGGCTGGGGCGTCCGAGTTTGATTGGGTGGTTCTGCCCTTTGAATTAAGTGTGTCTTTAAAGCTTTGTGAATTTGATTTTTGTTTGTCGTCGGGATTGGTTGGTGAAGCGGCCTTGGGGTTGGCGTCATTTTTTTCCTGCTGCTTCAAAATTTCCTCGGCGGTTTCGGCCCGGACGCGGCTCGATTGCTGGTTTTTAGCGGCTTGAAGAGCCGCCTGTTCCATGGCGATTTGATTAATTTGCAGGTTCGCTAAATTGTTTTGGATTGGCCGCATGGTTGATTACCTGTAGGGGTTTAGACGATTCATTTTTTAAAACGTGACACTTACCCGCAACTTCTTTTCACATTTTAACGGAACCCTTTTAAAAAAGCATTTATGAAACCACCCCTGCACTTAAGCCCACATTTCAGCCGCAATGGTTAAAACCGCTAAAATCCTTCTAAACGGCGTTTCTTCTTGACGCGAGTCGATTCAAACCTATAATCCTCTAATTGATAACCGTTATCATTTAGAGGAAATGGGCGATTGAAATTGGAAAACACAGCCGAATTAAAAGAGGCTTCTCCAACGAAGTGTTTAACTACGGAAACGCTATTTGAGGGGAAAAACGAGATTTTTATTGTCCATCATGACGCCGAATACCGCCTTCGAATTACCAAGAACGACAAGCTGATTTTGACCAAGTAATGCCTCGGCACAAACGGGCAGGTTTCGCCTTTTTTGAGCCGATTTTATGGAAGTCTGCGCATCGCCCTCAAAGCAAGCCAGGTATGGGCGCTATAAATGACCCAGCTAAAATTTTTAAAAAAGGGAGTTCGGTATGAAATCGCGTGGAATGAAGAGGGTCTTCGGCGGGGTTTTGAAAATTTTAATCGTGGCCGGGTTTTTGGTCGCGTCACCCTTTAGCGTATCGGCGGCGGACCGGCATTTTATTTACAACTATGAATCGGGTGATTTAAACGCGGGAGAGAAGGATTTGGAAACTTATACCTTCTATCAGTTTGGCCGCAGCAGCTTCTATTCGGCTTTGAATCAGAGCGTCGAGTTTGAAGTGGGCTTGGACAGTTTTTTACAAACCTCCCTTTATTTGAACTTCACCCAGCAATTGGTCGCCGCGCAGGGAGGGGGAACCCAGCAGGCAGGCGGCCCTGTTTTGGACGGAATCTCTAATGAATGGAAATTTAAATTGGCCGACTGTGTGGCCGATCCGGTGGGCATCGGACTTTATATCGAGCCGGAATTCGAGCCGGACGATTTCGAGCTGGAAACCAAACTGATTATCGACAAAAGAATGGAATCCTGGCTTTGGACTTTTAACCTGCTGGCCGAACCGCAATTCGATTACGCCGATACCAACAGTTCTTTTCTCTTAAGGCCTTCGCTGGGGATGGGTTATTTTGTTTCGGACGCGGTGTTTTTGGGGTTCGAAGCCATGGATGAGAATTTTTACGACAACCAGCCCATGAGATCGGTTTTTTCAGCCGGTCCCTGTTTGCAGTATTCGGGAAAAGACTGGTGGGTTGAAGTCACTTTCATGCCCCAGCTGATTAATTTCGGCAATACCGGGCTGGATTTTACGGACAGCCAAAGGGATCAAATCGCGGTGGCAACTTCGTTTAGTCTTTAATGTTAATAGAAACAACCGGGAACTTTTAAGTAAAGTTTCCCGTTTATTTTTGGAGTAACAATGAAAAAACTCGTTCAAGTTGTCTGTGGGCTTTTATTTTTGGTTTTTCCTATCGCTTGCGCTTCTTTACCCTTTCCCACGGATGAAGCATTGCGCCGCGTTTCCCAAGAAAGGCCGGGAACCACTCTTTCTGATCTGCAAACCGGGCGAAGAAACTATGTGGGGCATTGCGCGGCTTGTCACAATTTGTTTTTCCCATCCGCTTTCGCACCATCGGATTGGAACCGAATACTGGTCCGGATGCAGAAAAAGGCCAGAATCAATGATGAAACGACCGATTCTATCGGTGTGTACCTTTTATCCATGACCACAAAGTCTAAAAAAGTCGATCCATAACCGTTGTTTTATTTAATTAAAAGATTGCTTTTGGGATTGAATCGGTAAAATACCAGCACCATTTTAGGGGGAATTATGAAAAAACTGTTTTTACTGATATTTTTAGCCGCGACACCGCTTTGGGCTACCGTGCCGGCGGAGGATTATTACAACGCGGGCATCGGCCTGTTTCAGCAAAAGGATTACGAAAGAGCCATTCAGTATTTTCACGCGGCCATTCAGGAAAAACCCGATTTTTGGCAGGCTTACCAGTTTTTAGGCGAGGCTTATTACCAAAATTCCAACCGCACTGAATCGGTGGTGGCGATACAAGAAAGTTTAAGACTCCACTCCGGCAACCCGGAACTGAGGAAGTTTTTAGACATGGTCAAGTCCAACAGCCCCTGGGTGGCGGCCTGGTCCTGGCGGGATTGGCTGATTATTCTTTCGTTTATTTTTTCAACCCTTTCGCTGGGTTGGATTCTATATTTCAATCGTTCGCTATTTTTGGCGCTGACGCGTAAGAAAGCCCACCATAACCAACACTCATGATTCAAAAGATTGTCGCGGTGGGCGGGGGTAAAATCGGCTGGGGGGAGGCTCCTTCTCAGGTAATGCCCATCAGCCGCGAAATGATCCGTCTCTCCGGCAAGAAGAAGCCCCAACTCATTTTTATCCCCACTGCCAGCTCGGACGATAAATCCTATGCCCGAATGGTTCTGGCGCACTTTGGCAAGCTGGGATGCCAGGCCGATGTTCTTTATTTACACAAACAAAAACCTTCTTTAACCGAAGTCCGCACCCGTATTTTAAAAGCCGACATTATTTATGTGGGTGGCGGTAATACGCTGATGATGATGAATCGGTGGAAAAAGCTGGGTGTGGATAAAGTTTTGCGGGAAGCCCATAAAAAAGGAAAGGTGCTTTGCGGCACCAGCGCCGGGGCTATTTGCTGGTTCCGCCAGGGCAATTCGGACTCCCGCAAATATCACAACCCCCAGGCCGGTTTGATTAAAGTGACGGGACTGGGTTTTATCGACGCTTTGGCCTGCCCCCATTACGACGCGGAAAAAGACCGCAAACCTGAGCTCAAGAAAATGATGAAAAAAATCGCTGGAATCGCCATCGCGATGGATAACTGCGCGGCGTTGGAAGTGGTGGGGAACCGCTACCGGGCACTTTCCGGCCAATCGAAAGCCGGGGTTTATAAAGTCTATTGGGAAAAGGGAAAGTATTACCAAATCCCTCTGTCGCAAAAGGGCTGGCGGCCACTTTCTGATTTGAAATTTCAATAGGTAATTAAAAAGACGTGAGGGAATTACATACTTGACTCCCTCAATATAGCCGCCGATTATGATGAAAATTTAAACGGTATGACTTACCAGTGATTGTACGGAGCCAATAACTCCTTAAAACTCGACGTACTCCGTGAGTGATTTTTAAGATTTTCACGGAAACAACGGAGTTACTGGGAGTTAAGTAAATAAATTCCCAGACGTGATTGGTGTATTTTAAAAATTTTCAGCCGACGATAATCATATTAGTGGATTCAGGCAAACCGGCGGCCATCCGTTTCAAGAGTCTGCCCTTAAGCATCCGCCAAAAGAAAGTTCTCTTGGAGGAACCGACAAAGATTGTCTTAACGTTCAATATCTTGACGGCTTCAGCCAGAGAAGTACCTGCATCTTCGGCCATACGCCATATCGGAATACCGGATATTTTTCTTTTTTCCAACTGGGCGCAATTTTCCAACAAAACCTTAACGGCTTCGGTGCTCGGTTTGATCGTTGTCGGCAAAAACAACCCGGGCATTTCATCGATATAAACCAAATAAACATTACTTTTTTTTAGACCCCTGATATAGATGGCGACTTCATCCAAAAGCTTTTCGTTAACCTGACTGGTGGCCACTAAAACGGGTGAAGACTCGAAAGCGCTGGCCTCATGAGCTTCCTCAAGCGTCAGAATATTGGAGGCTTCCGGAAGATCAGCGGCTTTAATTTCGGCCTCTGCGAAATTTGCCAGAGCCTTACGGGAGGCGCCGATCCGGTGCCAGATACCGGTGGCGACCAGGATTATAGAAAGTGTTCCGCCAAACATCAGGGCATAAGGCTTGTGAATCATGTTGATGATCCATGCCGCCAAAAGCGCCAGGGTGGTAAAGACCCCTATCCAGAACTTAATGCCCCGGTCGCCGTCCCGCCAGCGCAAACGGTCAATGGCAATTGAAGAAAGCGAAAGCGTTCCCAAAAGTCCGAAATTATATAAGTCACCGAGTGAGTCCACATTGGCGTGAGTAATCAGAATGATGGCCATGGGCACTAAGCCCGAAATAATAATTGAAAAATAGGGTGTGTTCAGCCGGGGATGACGTTTTCTTAAAAAGGAAGGTAAAAACCCAAGGTCCGAGAGGCGTACATTGACATGGTAATTACCCACAATAGCGGTGTTACAAGCCATGAAAAGCAAAGCGGCAGCCGCGATGACCACCGCCACTCCCAAGAGCGGGCCGCCCAGGTTGAACCCCAGGGCGGATAAGAGCGAATCCGAGTTATTTTGTTTCACGCTGTCGGGCAGAATATAGAGGGCCGCCGCCGTCATGGGTGAGGTAACGAGAGCGACGACCCCAATAACCCACCACATAGCTTTGGAGGAAGTTTTTTTGATGGGTTCCTTCATAGCGCCTGAAATTTGAGCGACCGATTCCAATCCCGAATAAGCCAGCCAGGTGGTGGCATATCCAATAGCGATCGATTGAAAGCTTAGGGGAATTCCCGGATGAGTAACGCTGTGCCAAAGTCCGGTCCAAGAATAAGCGGGGTTGAAAGTAATCACGAAATAAGCCGTCCCCAAGAGCAGAAAGGTTACGACAATTTCAACCATGGCGAAACCCGAAGTGACCGAAGCGGATTCTTTAACGCCGACGATGTTAATCAGGATGAGAACCGCAAAGAGAACCATCGAAGCGGCGATGACCAGATGTTTGGTCTCGGGAGCCAAGCTTGCTAAATAGTAGAGGCCCGATACGCCCGAAATAGCTGAAGTCAGAAAATAGTCCACTGTGATAAAAGCGCCGCCCACCAATGGCAAAAATTCAAAGGCGGAAAAAGCTTTGCGGGTGACCGAAACCACGCCGCCTCCGTCGGGGCATCTTTCGCAGATTTCAACGTATTTCAGGGCGATGGAAACGAAGACCCCGGTGGTGATGAACTGGGCCAAAGTCGCCAGATTGCCAATGGAGCTGTATAAAATGCCGGGAGTATAAAATACGGATGTTCCAATGTCCGCGTAGACAATCGCGAAAACCAAAATCCATCCGAGTTGATGAACTTTTACTGAGGAAGATTTAGCAGAATCGGCCAAAGTCAATCTCCGCAATCCAAAAAATTAACCACAAACCGAAAGGTATTAAAGATCAGCATTTTAGAGTTTTGGCATGAAAGCGCAAGCGGGGAAAGAGGGGAAATGTTTAAAAAATGATTTTTATTTATCCGAAAGGTTTTTCAATGTCATGAGTGGATTGTGTTATCTTAACAGCCTGAATGACTTTGAACCCATCGAGGAATTGAATTATGGTTAAACCGGTAAATCCCCAACATATCGCCGTGGCTTGCGAAGACAACATTATCAATCTCCTGCTGGCGCTGCCGTTGTTTCAAACACTGAGAGCGCAGTTTCCTCAGGCTAAAATTACGGCCATTGTGCCTGGACAGGCACAGGGGTTTATTCAACGCCATCCTTCTATTGATCATGTGGAAATCATTCCTGCCGGCGAAGGTCCTTTTCAATCGGCGAAACGGTTAAAAAGGTTGGAAACGGACGTTTTTATCAGCCTTTTTCCGGCGTCGTCTTTGGTGTTGGCGGCTTGGCTGGCCAAAATACCTATTCGGATCGGGATGGAACATAAATGGCATAATTTTTTTCTGACCCATCCGATCAAAGTGAACCGGGCCATTAGCGACAGGAATGAAGTGGAGTATAACTTTGAACTTTTGAAACCTCTGGGAACCAGCCAATTTTCCTCAAAAATTGAGTTTCCCTTGAGCGAGGCGGACAAAGCGGGGGCCCGGAAGATTTTGAGCGAAAAGGGGATCGCGCCCGGAACGCCCTATGTTCTCGTCCATCCCGGTTCCAGGGGACAGGCACGGCATTGGAAGGCTGAAAAATACGGCCAATTATTGGGACATTTATGCCAAATAAAAGGGCTAAGAGTGGTTTTGACAGGAGAACCGGACCAGTCCGCCGTGATCTTGCAGGTAGCCGCTTTTCTTTTTTCACTTCCCGCGGATCAAAAGCCCGTTCAGATTAATACGGGCGAATTGGTGTTAGGGGAACTGGCGGGTATTTGCCAGGGAGCGCTTTGCGTTCTTTCGGGGCCCTTAGGACCCATGCATCTGGCCGCAGCGGTCGGCACACCCACGGTTACCATTTTCTCGCCCGCGCCCGAAGCCACGCCTATTCGCTGGGGAGCCTGGGGAAATGAAAATGTTGCGTTGGTTCCGAATAACCCCCAATGCAACGCCTGCCAGGTCGGCTATTGTAAGAAGCATGATCCGATGGAAGCTTTGACGGTCCCGGAAGTATTCGAGGCGATGAAGCCGTTCATCGCCCGAAAAGTGAACATTCAGTAAGCTGTTATTTTTGCGGATTTCTTCGAAGATCGCCCAAAATTAAGTAAGCCCCGCCCATCACCAATAAACCCCCGACTCCCGGACCTTTCAGATGGCCCATGGATGGTTCTAAATGCAGGTTCATGAAGCTCATAAAACAGATATTCCAGCCGATGGCCATTAAGAAGAAGGGTATTTTTTCCGCCGGAACTTTGATCTTCCAAGCCCAGCCATAAATGACCGCTCCAATTAAAGCTCCCAAGGGACCTACCACGATTAAATAACGGATAAAGTAGTCAGCCTGGTTGATTCCATTTGAATCCAAGCCGGACCAAATAACGCACCAGAGGATAAGCCAGAAAACCGTTACGGCCGATATGCCGTTCATTAACCGTTCCATGGGCGCGGGGGGATTTCGGAAACCTTCTTCCGTCATCATGAGCATGGTAAAGCCTACCAGAACAGGCAAACCGTATAACAGGACATATGACAGCAAAGCCGCGTGATTTTGAGCGAGCAAGCTTTTAAGCGGTTCCTGCAATAGAACCCCTGGCGCGAAAAGAAAACCAAGGATCCCAAAGCGGTAAAAAACAATTCCGAGTTTCATTCAATGACTCCTGTAATAAGGATGATCTAGAGCCCACAGATTCTACGGCTAAACCTTATTTAACAGGGTAACTATTTTCGTAATTCAAACACACCACATAGATGATTTCATTTTGCTCTATTTTGAAAATCAAATACCGTTCAATATGAAAACGAGTTTTATTGTGTTTTATGTCCGGCGGCAGTTTTTAAAAACAATGAAAATATCAATATCTTCATTTTGGTGATACTGAACCCCAAATCGACAATCTGGCCGGTTGTACCTTTTCGACCGACGAGGTTTTAAAGGAAAATCCTTCTCTCAACTCATAAAAAGGGTAAAAACAAAGGAAATGGGGCCATCAATGCAAAGGTCATTTTTGTTGTCGTAATCTACACAATTGTATTTTTTGAGTCTTTATTTATTTGATCTTGATGAAATATTTATTAAATACAAACGATATTTACGAAATATTAATTACTGGCACAAGCCTTGCTTATTCTAAAGGCCGTTGGGGTGTTGAATGACCCTGCGTTGAGTTGTAGCAAACTTCCGGCATCTGAAAAACGGGTGATGGAAGGTTTTGGGTTAGCTTTTAAATCAATTAGGAGGAAGAAAATATGTTAGCCAAAATCAGAAAGATAGGAAGTATCGGTCTGATGCTTTACTACCTTGCGGTACTTTCCGTACCGATGGTGGTCAACGCTCAGACAGCGGCCCCGGCTGCTCCTGCGGCGGCGCCAGCCGCGGCTGCGACTCCGGCGCCACAACCGCCAGATCCAAACGGATCTAATACGGGCGGAATCTCGGACTTGACCGGGTTCAACAGCTTTAAGGACATCAAGAATCCGACAGTGATGGAAGTCGCCACGGCGGTTGGTCATAACCGTGTCGCCATCAACATTGTCTGGACCTTGGTGACTGGTTATTTGGTTATGTTCATGCAAGCTGGTTTCGCGATGGTGGAAACGGGGATGACCCGCGCCAAAAACGTGAACCATACCATGACCATGAACTTCATGATCTATCCTTTCGGTATGTTGGGTTTCTATATTTGCGGTTTTGCCTTCATGTTCGGCGGTTTGGGTTCGCTGTCCACTTTGGGCGGTTATGCGGGCTTGAGCAATGAAATTACCTGGACTATTTTGGGCAAGCCTTTCGGCATGATCGGTAACGTCGGGTATTTCCTGACAGGTCCGGCTTATGACGTCGGTGTTTTCACTTTGTTCCTGTTCCAAATGGTGTTCATGGACACGACCGCGACTATCCCGACCGGCGCGATGGCGGAACGGTGGAAATGGTCTGCTTTCTGTCTCTATGGATGCGCGATCGGTACAATCATGTATCCCGTGTTCGGTAACTGGGTTTGGGGCGGCGGCTGGTTGTCCCAATTAGGCGTTAACTTCGGTTTGGGTCATGGTTACTGTGACTTCGCCGGATCCACGGTGGTTCATATGCAGGGCGGCGTGATCGCCTTGATCGGAGCCATGATCATCGGGCCCCGTATCGGAAAATTCAACAAAGACGGCTCGGCTAACACCATCCCGGCGCATAACATGCCGATGGCGATCGCGGGCTGTTTCATTCTGGCCTTCGGCTGGTTCGGGTTTAACCCCGGTTCCACCCTGGCCGGCGCGGATCTTCGTATCTCCGTGGTGGCGGTCAACACCATGTTGGCTTCCGCTTGGGGCGCTTTGGCTTCAATGCTCTATATCTGGTTCGTGCGCGGCAACAAGCCGGATCCGGGTATGATGGTCAACGGAATGCTGGCTGGTCTCGTGGCGATCACGGGTCCATCGGCTTTCGTGAACGCTACCGGCGCTTCCATTCTCGGTTTTATCTCGGGAATTCTGGTTGTCGAAAGCTGCTTCTTCGTGGAACGTGTGCTTAAAGTCGACGATCCAGTAGGAGCTATCTCGGTCCATGGTACCAACGGTGCCTGGGGCTGTATTTCTCTCGGGTTGTTCGCTGACGGCACCTACGGCCAAGGCTGGAATGGCGCGGGAGCCACGACGTATATGGGAACCACGGGAGCTAATCTGAAGGGTGTTACCGGCTTGTTCTATGGCGACGCTTCTCAATTGTGGGCTCAGATTATCGGGGTGGGCACCTGCTTCATCACTTTGTCCGTGATTGCCTGGGTTGTGTTCATGGTCGTCGAAAAGACAGTCGGGAACCGTGTGGCTCCTGAAACTGAAATCGAAGGCCTGGATATTCCGGAAATGGGTTCGGTCGGATACTGCGGTATCAAGATGGACAAGAACTCCGAAAATGTCACTTCGCATTAATTTGATGAGATTAGCTGGTTGAGTCGGAAGTTTGAAAAAGGCCCCCTTTTTGGGGGCCTTTTCATTCTCAAAGGGTTTACTTTTAAAACGCGAAGGCGTCGGGGAAAGTATCCGGATTTTTAAATAAATTTCCGCGGCGGCTTGGTGTTTTAGTGGTAAATAGGGGTCAGGTTTTGTTTATTTTTTTTAAAAAGGAGTTTTTGTGAAAAAGATCGAAGCCATTATCCGTCCCGACAAGTTTGACAGCGTGAAAAAAGCCCTGGAAGAAGCCGGTTATACCGGAGTGACCCTGACGGAAGTTGAGGGCCACGGAAAGCAAAAGGGGCTGTCCCAGCAATTCCGGGGCTACAAGTACAAAGTGGAGTTTCTGCCCAAACTGAAACTGGAAATTGTGGCGCCTGACCCCGATATCGAAAAACTGGTTAAGGCGATTATGACCAGCGCCTCCACGGGCCAGGTGGGCGACGGCAAAATATTTGTTTATCCCATCGAAGAGGCTTATCGGATCAGCAGCGGGGAAAAAGGGGCCAACGCGGTCTCGTAGGGATTACTTCTTCCATGCGGGGTAACGGCGGGGGTTAACCCGGGCTCGGTTACCCTTTTTTTTGATCGGCGGGGGTTTCGGCGGTGAAATTCAGTTTAGGTGATGACTTGAAATGAAAAAAATTGAAGCCATTATCCAGCCAAAAAAATTCGAAGATGTCCGGGATTCCCTGGAGCTGGCCGGATACCCGGGCATCACGATCACCGAGGTCAGGGGCCACGGAAAACAAAAGGGCATCACCCACAGCTGGTTCGGGAAAAAATTCAAGACCGAACTGATCGGCAAGCTCAAGCTGGAGATCGTGGTGGCGGACTCTGAGGCGGAAAAAATCGTGAAGGCCATCCTGGAGGCCGCGCATACGGGGCAGACCGGCGACGGGAAGATTTTCATCCACCGGGTCGAAAAGGCCTACAAGATCAGCAGCGGCGAAGAGGGCGACGGAGTGGTGGGTTGAGAATGGAAAATAATTCAAAGGGTTTAAAAACCGGAAAGTAAATCATGAATTCAATGAGTTATTGGCAGCAAATGAGTCCGGGCCTGGCGGTTCTCCATTTCGCACCGTTTATTTTGCTCCTCTTTTTCATCGCCACGCTGCCCTTTATTTCCTTCACCGCCGGCTGGTGGGAACACATGCGCAACAAGTTTCTGGTGGCGGCCGTCTGCGCCGGCGCGGGGATTTTTCTTTATGTCCATCCCACGGGCGACTATGGAAAAATTTTGGACACTTATCTGGATTACCTGGCCTTTCTGGTTTTGCTGGGGTCGCTCTTTACGGTCGCGGGGGGTATCCACATCACGGGGGCTTTCGCCGGACTGCCTTACATCAACACGATCTTTTTGGGGATAGGCGCCATTCTTTCCAGCTTCCTGGGAACCACCGGCGCCAGCATGGTGCTGATCAGGCCCCTTCTTCGTGCCAACCAGTTCCGCAAACATAAATCTCACGTGATTGTTTTTTTTATTTTCATCGTCTCGAATTGCGGCGGCCTGTTGACGCCTCTGGGAGATCCGCCCCTTTATTTAGGCTTTCTGAAGGGCGTTCCTTTCTGGTGGACCTTTTACCGGCTGATCCCTATTTGGGGATTGACCCTGTTAATTCTCCTTTTTGTTTTCCACCTGATTGACGACCGGATTTTCGACAACGAGGAAACCCATGTCCGGGGCTCTTTGATTCAAACGATTCAGGAGGCCGAACAACCGATTCACATTAAAGGATGGGCGAACGTATTTTGTCTGGGCGGCATTCTCATTACGGTCATGGTTTCGGGCTACTGGCTCAATCCTTTGCTCGCGGCCCATTGCGGATCTTGCGCGTCGGCCTTTTCGCGGCTGATCCAGATCGCGGTGATGCTCCTGTTCGCTTTTATTTCTTACAAGAAAACCCCCGCGGTCATCCATGAGGAAAACCAGTTTGGGTTCGGCCCCATCATCGAAGTCGCGGTGCTTTTCTTCGGCATTTTCGGTGCCATGATTCCCGCGCTGACTTTATTGGAAGCCAAAGGACAGACCATCGGCATCACCCATCCCTGGGCTTATTTTTGGCTTTCGGGATTTTTAAGCAGTTTTCTTGATAACGCGCCTACCTATTTGAGCTATGCCTCGCTGGCGGCGGGCCAGCACGGTATTTCCACAGATCATTTAGGGGAGCTAGCCAGCCGGTTCCCGCAGATTCTTTCCGCTATTTCCTGCGGGTCGGTGTTTATGGGCGCCAACAGCTATATCGGTAACGGGCCCAACTTCATGGTGCGCGCCATCGCGGAACAGGCCCGTGTCAAAATGCCGTCCTTCGGGGGATATATGCTCTGGTCGGGCGCCGTGTTGATTCCGGTCTTCATCTTGATGACGTTCATTTTTTTCTGATCCCATCTTTTCCAGGAAAGAATAGGGAATGGGATTGGTGGAGGTGAGAGCGAAATGAAGCCCAAAAGACAAAAAAAGCGGGAAAAGACAGCGGTTAAAGAAAATCAAACCCCGATTTTCAGAGGGGCCGTCGGGATCGGTTTCATCCTCTTTCTTTTATATTCCAATCTTTTGATGAGAGAATTTACACAGTCCGAAAGCGCGCCGGGAAAGAGCCTGGTTTTCGCGGTCAGGGATATATTTTCGCCCGCTAATTTTGTGATCGGCGTCATTTCAGCGATGATTGTCTATTTTATTTTTGAATGGTCCCGTAAGAAAATTTAATGTTATTTGTATTGAACGGGAATTTTTTAGATATCGGCGCTTCTTTCAGTCCGCGGGGCGGTTCTTTTTTAGTTTAACGCCGACTCGTCCCGCATCATCGATTTTAATCCACCGCGAGGCGGTATCCGACTCCCGGTTCCGTTAAAAAATGCTGGGGTTCGCCGGGCTGCTTCTCCAATTTTTGCCGAAGGTTGTTCATGTGGACTCTCAAATAGTGGGCTTGGGTAATGTAAGCCTCGCCCCAGATTTCAGTCAGTAACTGCCGCTGGGTCACCACTTTTCCCGCGTGTTGAACCAGGCAGGCCAAAAGTTTGAATTCCCGGGGCGTTAAATGAATCTCTTCCTCTCCCCGCCAAACCCGCCGATGGGCTAAATCCACTTTTAAATCCCCGTGATTGAAAACCGGAGTGTCCGCTGAATTACCGGAGGATTGATTACGCCTTAAGGCCGCCCGGATACGGGCCAGCAGTTCGGGCACGCCGAAAGGTTTGGTGAGATAGTCGTCCACGCCCATATCCAGGGCGGCGACTTTTTCTTCCTCGCGTTCCCTGGCGGAAATAACAATGATGGGTTTTTTGGACCACTCCCTGAGACGGCGCGTCACTTCCAGACCGTCCATATCGGGAAGTCCCAGGTCCAAAAGAATGAGATCGGGATTGCGGGTAGCCGCCTGTACCAGGCCTTCCTCGCCGGTGGATGCCTGAAAGTAAACGTAACCGTTGGCCGACAGGGCGGTTTTAAGGAAAAGATGAATAGGGGATTCGTCTTCTATACAGAGAATGGTTTGTCTAAGTGATTCCAAATTTATTCCTCCGGAATAAAGGGCGGTGTTCCGCCGGTGGGAAGGCGCACGGTAAAAACGGCCCCGCCCCCCTTTTGGTTGGCGGCTTCAATGGTGCCTTCGTGGGCCTTCACAATTCCCCGGCAAATGCTCAAGCCTAAGCCCGATCCTTTTCCACCGCTATGATAACCTTGAATAAATTTTTCAAAAATGGATTTTTCCTCGCCGGGTTTCAACCCCGGGCCCCGGTCCGAGACCTTCAATTCAATACTGTCGCCGATTCCCTTCACCGATAATCGGATTTGTGTATCAGGGGGAGTGTGATGAATCGTGTTTTCCAGAAGATTCAACAAAAGCAGTTCTACCAGAAGTCCGTCGACAAAAGCTAACGGCAATTCCGGTTGAAGATTTAAGGTAAGCAGATGGGTTGTAAGGCGGGGTTTTATCCGGTTCACGGCCACACCCACCAGTTCTTCCATCGATTGCCATTCCTTATGCGGCTTCAAGGTGCCGGCTTCCAACCGGGTCATATCCAAAAGATTTTGAACCAGGTGTTTTAAGCGTTCGGCCTCGTTATAGATGGACCGTGTTAATTGAAGACGGTCATCAGAACTCAAATCGTCCTTATCCTCCAAAAGACTGCTGGCGGCTCCCATAATCCCGGTTAAAGGAGTTTTTAAATCGTGGGAGACGGCGCTTAACAGGGAGTTTCGGTTTTTCTCGTTTTCGGCCGCGGCGCGGTGTTTTTCCGACTCGCGGGACTTGGTCGCTAGGGCGCTGATCACCAGGCTTTCTGTCAGCATCACAAACAAGGTCATCCAGGCCTGGGGATTGGCCACCGTCAAATTGTAATAAGGGGGAATGATGAAATAATCCAGAAACACAACCGCCAAAAAGGAAGCCGCGATGGCAGGATGGCGTCCCCACCAAAAAGAGATACCCACAATGCCCAAAAGATAAAACATGCCGATAATGCCTGTATCAAGCGTTTGACGCAACACCAGCCCCGGAATCGTAAGAGCGGCGATGATTAAAAAACTCCAAAAATAATTTTTCATTTTTTTCTCTGGGTCCGTAGAAAGATTTACTTTCATCATACCCGATGTTTTTCACCGCGAAATTTGGGAATTACCTATTTAACTCCCTCAATATGGACGCCGGTATGATGAAAATTTAAACGGTATGATTTAACAGTGATTGTACGGAGCCAAGAACTCCTTAAAACTCGACGTACTCCGTGAGTGGTTTTTAAGATTTTCACGGAAACAACGGAGTTACCGGGAGTTAAGTATATAAATCCCCGAAATTTATCGGACGCAAAATTTGAAAGATACTTTGAAAATCCATCTTTCTCATTTGAATGGTCAGAGATAAGCGCAGTATAAGTCCAAACGATTTTGGAGAAATATCTTTCGAAAGCCATGGTTTTTCCAAGAAACAATTGTTTTTATGGAGTTCTACATAATTGTTGTAAAAACCACAGATTGTCATTTCGAAATGAGTTTTGGCTTCGGGATGAATTTTTTTAAACTCAGTGGATATCAAGGAAGTATCAAGAAAAGTTGACCAACATCAAGGAGATATTAACGATTGGGTTCTCGGTTCGAGACACCTCGAACCGAAACTTCAAAAGTCCGTTTAAATTTCTGAAATTCCATTTTGCCTTTTGATTTTTTTTACATTTTCGAAAAAATCCGATCCAATCCATTTTTTTATCTGGCATGAGCATTGCTTTAACTAGCCTCGTCAAACATTTCAGCGATTCGCTGTTAATAAAAGGAGAAAGATATGGCTAAGTCATCTACGCCCACGCCACCGTCCGCGGTTGCAAGGGTGCTCGATTGGAAAGGGGCTTCCACGAACGCTATGGCGCTCATCGCGCCGGGCGCGTTTTTGTGGATTACCTATCAAGTGCAGGCTGCCGCTACTATACCCAGCGGCGCGTCTTGCGCGAATGACATGTGGGGAGGCATCCTTGTCGCTTTGGCATTGGCGCTTTTAACCGCGTTGTCTTATATGGAACTGGCGAAGATTTACCCTGAAGCTGGTTTCGCCGGCGCCGTTTATTTCGCTGAAAAGGCCTTCATTGACGATTCCGGAACCAAGCGTCCCGGTCCGGCTTCGGCGGCCCGTCTTGCCAAGCTGATCACCGGCTGGGCGGCCCATTTGTTTTACTGGGTTTATCCCGGCGTCATGGTGGCCTTCATGGGAACCATGGCTTCCTATTTGTACGGCGCGTTTACGAATGGCGGCACCTTACCCATGATGTGGGAACTGGTTATCGCCTGGGTATTCGCTTTCGGCGTGGGTTTAATCGCCTATCAGGGTGTGGCGGGATCCACGAAAATGAACATGTGGGGCAACATTATCCAATGGGTAACCTTGGGTGTGTTCAGCTTCGGCGCTATCTGCTACCGCGTCGGCAATCCGGATCACGCGACCGCTTGGGCTTTCGTGGATGGTTTTGACATCGTGAAGTTCCATTCGGTTCAAGGTATCTTGGTTCAGGCCACGATCGCGATCTTGATTCTCGTCGGTTTTGAAAGCTCTACTTCCTTATCGGCTGAAACCATTGAACCGGAAAAGAACATTCCGAAAGCCATTATTGTGGCCTTGATCGTTCAATGCGTGCTGGCCTATATGTTCGAGTATTGGGCTGCCAATTTCATGGTGAGCGAAAAGTTGACGGGAACTGTTCCAGTTCCGGCTGTGGCCGCTGTGGCCGCTATACCGGCTGTTGCCGCTACCGCTACTGCGCCTGCCATTGCCGCTGTGGCCGCCGTTGCCGCCGCTCCCGCCACGACGAAAGCTGTCATGGGAATGGACGCGATGGTCGCTTCCAGCGCTCCGATTGGGGACATGGTTGTTCTCATGGGTAACAGCTTTTTCGGTCATTTGGGTTTCGCCCTGATGATCGTCATGGCCATCACGGTTATTATCGCCGTCGTCGGTACCACCCTGGCCTGCTATAACACCGCCGTTCGTGTTACCGCCGGTATGGCCGAAGACAGGGAACTTCCTGACTTTTTGGGTTTCATTCATACCGAAAAGGGTTCGCCTCACGCCGCTATCTGGCTCCTGGTCTCGGTTTCCTGCATTATCGCGACCATCGGCTGCCAATCGGTAGACGGTTTGACGGGTATCACCTTGGCCTCGAACTTCGGTACTTTCGTTCTCTATGGCGCGGTTTGTATCTGGACCTTTGTCGCCTACAAGAAACGCAAAGACTTTAACTTGTTCAAGCATTTCGCCATCCCGATGGGCGGGCTTATCTTGAACGTAGCGATGTGCTGGGGGGTTATTTACCTCTATACCATCGGTAACGCCGATTCTCAGCTGGAAGCCAAGATATTCTTCTATATCGCGGGCGGCTGGGGCCTGGTGTGGTTCCTCTACCTGTTCTTTACCTCCATCCTGAAGTCGCACGGCATGAAGATGATCTCGGTCATCATTCGCCCCGACTCTTTGGAGAACCTGGCGGATGCCTTGAATAAAGAGGCTCTGGTCAATGGGATGACCGTATCGGAAGTTAAGGGATACGGCCGCACCAAGGGATCCAAGACGGATGACGCGCCTGCGAAGGTCAAGTTTATCGACAAGATCCGCGTGGACGTCGTGGTGAATGTCTGGGACGTTCCTCACGTGATCGAAGTCATGACGGACGTTCTGAATACCGGTAACAAGGGTGACGGCAAGATATTCGTCATCGACACGAGCGAAGCGGTTCGTGTGCGTACCGGCGAGCATGGCATCAGCGCCGTTTAACTTTTAACACTGAAATGTTGAAAAGGGCCGTTCCCGAAAGGGGACGGCCCTTTTTTTGTTTAAGGAGATGGAATTTTTAGGGGAATTAGATACTTCATTCCCTCTCCCTTGTGGGAGAGGGCCAGGGTGAGGGGCGCCTTAACTCGTTTTATTTATCCCTTACCCTACCCTCTCCCACAAGGGGCGAGGGTTTTGGAGTAATTAAGAAACTATCAGCAAAACTTTACGCCGTCACCTGCGCCGCATGACCTTGGCCGAAGCAACTTGCTGAGGCCCATGGTTATATTAAGCCGATTCCTCAGAGGAATCGGCAAGGGGTGCGAGATTTGGTTGTGTGCCGCCCCTCTATTTCAAAAAATGCTAATGAGGGCGGTACTACCCCACAATTCGCTTGCGAATTGTGGGGTGCCAACGGTTCACCATTAATACTGTTGGCATCAAGGCACAGAAAATATTACTTTTCTGCGCCGGGGATTGAAATCTCTGGCCCTGCCAAAAGAAACATCGCTTTGGGCTTTGTCGCGGTCGGCGGGGGAAACCACGAATATAGCGTGGGACCCCGGAGCGAGAGCGGCTAAGCCCGCCAGGAGTTTTTTGTGATCGGGTTGATCGGCCGCGTTTTTCTCCAAACTCCAAATCATCTCGCCTAACGCTACTCCCGACTTATCCATCGGGCTGTCGGCCCAAAGCTTTTCCACCACACAGTCGTTGTTGAACCTTACCCCTTGGGTGGGGTAGGGCAGGCCCGCCAAAACGGTGTCGTGGCCCAGGCGGGAATGGCGGATGAAATATTCGAATGTGCTGACCAAGTGGCTCATGTCGGGGGCGGTGGCGCATTGAATGGTCAGGGCGTACTTGGAACTTGAAGATACCAGACTGATTTGAAAAATTTTATTAATTGAAGTTTTATCCTCAACATCAATCTTGTCGGTGTGAATGTATAAAACATCCTCCCAAAAAATATTGATCGGGCCCGAGCTGCCCCA
>OLLS01000080.1_pt1 | contig 59714 bp, 35 predicted proteins | sample 1604631 | NCBI WGS metagenome assembly OLLS01 (sample SAMEA104055725, study PRJEB20765) | soil metagenome | biome: Arctic tundra; feature: Polygonal ground; material: soil | place: USA | collected 2011-09 | depth 0-0.5 m | reverse complement strand
TTGGCAGTGACATTCATTTTTAAAATGGCGGGGTTGACGGGGATCGAACCCGCGACCTCCTGCGTGACAGGAACCCAAAGCGGGTCCGCCAGCACATTTCGAGCGTTGGTTAAAATTTAACAGTCCCCAGTACAATTCTAAAGGCCTTTGCCTGTAAGGGTTTCACAACCCAAGCGAGCAAGGGTCTTTTTTGTATGTGGCGGTCAGGGACAGTTAAGAACGATCAAAGTCGGTAAAGTACGACAGAGTTTGACACGTATATGACACGGGATTTATCGAACACCTTCTGAGTTTCATGCAGGAGGCCGATCAGACGGCAGAAAGTCGCTTGTCATTGTGACTTAGGATGGTTCCGCGCCATGGAACCATAAAAAATAGACTTAAAGGCCGTTTCATTGGCTTTTAAGAAACTCCGATGGCGACCCCCCCTATCTACGCATCAAGTGATGATGCTAGAAACGATAGGGGGGGTCGCCCTCTGCGTAAAAAGCCAATGAAACGGCAAAGACTAAAGACAAAGAGAAGATGGTAAGACAAAGCGAATAAGTCGGAATAGGTAGATGAGGAAGGTCGGTGTTTTAAAAATATTACACTAGGTTATAATGTGGTCTCAAAGGGGAGATTAATGACAACGACTGAAGCCCAAGTGACAATCGAGAAAATGGTTCGGCTGATCGTCGAGAAATTTGATCCGATTAAAATTATTTTGTTTGGTTCCTATGCCCGTGGAACCGCCGGACCAGACAGTGACGTTGACCTGATGGTAATTATGCCGGTTACCGGGTCAATCCAAGAAAAGCGCCTTGAAATCCGCGTGGCCCTCAATGGAATGGGCATAGCCAAGGATATCGCCGTTTATACCCCGGAGCAGGTAGCGAAGTACAAGGATATTGTGGGCACCATCATTTACCCCGCTTCTCGTGAGGGGAAAGTTCTGTATGAACGCACCGCTTGAACCACAAAAGCTGGTAAAGCAATGGGCAGAAAAAGCGGAAAGCGATTATCTGGTTTTCCAACAATTGTTAAAGATGGGCGAGGATTGCCCTTATGACGCCATTTCCTATCACGCTCAGCAATGCGCCGAAAAATACTTCAAGGCCCGTTTGGTATACCTCTCCATCAATTTCCCGAAAACCCATGACATTGGCGAAATAGTCAAACTTTTCCCGCCCGGATCGAACATTCCGCTATCAATTGCCGAACAGGAGAAATTAACTGATTATGCCTGGATGGGACGTTATCCAGGAGATCAGGAAACGGTAACCCGACTTCAAGCCGAAGAAGCGGCTTCCTTAGCCGCTAAGGTGAGAACCGCCATTCGCGCTAGTTTCCCCAAAGACGTTTTGAAATAAGATAATTTAATCAGATGATGCCCAGGTAATTTATCACAAGAAGGTTGATTGGATACTGTCAGGTTGATTTTGTTTTGCTCTTTATTTTCATTTGTAAGAGGATTATTAATTACCAGAAAGGAATGTAATCATGAAAAAAATAATTATTGGACTAGTATTGACGCTCAGCTTTATTGGAATTGGAAGATTCGATGTTTGGGCTGACGAAAGTGCCAGTGACTTAGTCAAGGAAGGCGAAGCCCAAGGTAGAGCTGGTGGAAATACTACATTGGGGTTTGAAAAGTTTCAGCAGGCGGCGGCCATGGGAGATGCGCAGGGTGAAGAAGACCTTGGTTGGGATTACTTGTATGGTATGGGAACCGAAAAAAATATACATAAAGCTGTTAAGTGGTTACAAAAGTCAGCTGACCAAGGAAATTCCAACGGAGAATATTGGTTGGGATATTGTTATGAAAATGGAACTGGTGTACCAAAAAACATGGTAAAAGCCGTGAAATTGTTCAAAGAATCTGCCGCCCAAGATAATAATTCTCTTGGTTCAAATGTTAGCGAAGTTGTTTTAGGCGAATGTTATGAAAAGGGAAAGGGTGTTTCTAAGGACTTGCTCATGGCTGAGCAGTGGTACCAGAAAGGTGCAGATCGCGGAGACAGCACTTCACAATATTGTCTTGGAAATTGTTATCTGAAAGGTACGGGTAAGGCCAAGGATTTTAAAAAAGCCGTCGAGTATTTGGAGAAAGCTGCTAACCAAGGAATCGATAAGGGTTTTGAGGCCTATTATCCTTTAGGACTTTGTTATGAAAAAGGCATGGGTGTAGCCATCGATAAAAAAGAAGCTTTGAAGTGGTATCAAAAAGACGCTGACCTTGGTGGCGTGGAAGGTAATAAGGCTCAAAAAGCAATAACTCGATTGGGTTTTTAATTGTTGGAAATTAAAAAAACGAAAAATAATGACCCCAGAAAATTCAAATTTTTTAAGAAGAATGCGGGTTTTGAGAGTGTTTATTTAGATAAATCTTATGGTGGATATAGAAAAGGCTATAAACAAGCCGCTGAAGTTTTATATAAAAAGATTTTTTCATTTCAGAAAAAAGGAATTAAGGAATATCAATCGATGATATTCCCGTTCCTTTTTGTTTATCGCCATTATTTTGAAATAACTTTAAAAGACCTTATTCGGAAATGTTATTTTTACAACGATATCGTAATGCCTGAAAGATTTCCTGACCATAATCTAAGCGATCTATGGAATAAAAAGTTGAAACACGCAATCAAAAGAATCGAAGATAGTTTCGAAGAACATACAGAAACGACAGAAATTACTGAAGCATTCAAAAGTTTTGATTCTATTGACAAAAAAGCTCAAGAATTTCGTTACCCAATGAACAAGCTCGGAAAACAGTCGCTTATGGGATTGAAATCAATAGATATCAAACGATTTTACAAAACAGCTTCAAAAGTATCGTCGTTCTTGGAAATCTTGGAATCGGAGATTCATTTTTATTGGCATGCTGTGGGAGAAACAGAAAAACCGGACAAGAAATTTTAAGAAAACACTAATATCCCCTTAAAAGCATGTAAAGAATGGTAAGTGGCGACTAGTGGCGGTTACGTCACTTTAGGCCCTAAACGCTGATTGAAGGCCCGCGAGTTATTAAAGGTGATTCCTTCTCTGTAACCCCCCGATCTTTCAAATTGAAACTTCTTAAACGATAAAAAAAGCCATTCCCTCAGTGATAGCCAACTCGAAATTGAAGGGGTTTAATTAGGGCCGGCTCACTCTGTTTTATCAGACCCTATCAATAAATCCATAAAGAGTGAGCTGGCAATCGGTTAGCCGCGTCTCCTCGAGTAAAAAACAGTTCGTCGTTATTCATTCCCCAAAAGCAATTCAAAACAATTCGGGTAATAAACACGTTTTTTTATTCTCCGCGCGGTTTGAAAATACCTCAAGAAATGCGGTTTTTCTTTATGGTTTTCCGCAGTAGTTTTTAAAAAGTCATGCCCCCTGTTACACTGCAATTACTGGGGACATTGGGAGGGACAAATGAGTAGGCCTAATGTTCATGGATTGCCCCAATTTCTCCGCAAGGATGAAAAAGGGTATTTTTTAGATTACTTCATCGAAGAAGGAGGAATCAGAAAGCGCAAACGGGTCCGATTGGGACAGATACCAGCGGCCCAAGCCAAAATGGTTCTTGCCCAGCACATGCAGGAAATTGTGGCGGGAAAGTTTTTGGCCGTGGAAAAACGGGAGATCACTTTCAACGAGGCGGCGGATTCATTCTTAGGCTATTCCGAAGCAAGAAGGAAAAGCCACGAGAATGATATCCAGATGGTTAAGCGGCTCAAGGGTTACTTTGGAAACAAGACTTTGAAAAGCTTAACGCCAGATATTGTTGAAGGATTTTTAACCCATCGGAAGAAGGTCGGAAGCCAAGCCCCAGGGTTGAACCGCGCTGGGAAGGCACTGGCCAACAGCACTCTCAATCGGGATTTGGGAATTCTCAAGTCCATCGTGAATCGGGCGGTCTTCAACGGCTTGTTGGAGAAAAACCCGATCCAGAGGGTGAGGGCCTTTCGGGAAGAGTCCCGTGACCGCACCTTGACGCTTGAGGAATACGAAGCGCTCTTGGCCCGTTGCTCACCCCGCCTTAGCACCATTGTCCAATTAGCTTATTGGACTGGCATGAGGAAGGGAGAGATTTTGGGATTGCGGTGGGATCAGGTGGACTACCAAAACAAGGTCGTCAATCTGGAAGCCGCAGACACCAAGACTCAGGAGAAACGGGAAGTTCCCTTGACGGAGGCTTTGATAGACCTGTTGAAACGGACGCCTAAGACTTTGGGAAGTCCTTACGTTTTCACCCATAAGGGAAAACCTATGGATGACGCGAAGACCGCTTTTTTAAAGGCTCGCCGTGATGCAGGGATTGAGAATTTTCATTTTCACGATCTCAGGCATTGTGCGGTGACGAATTTAAGAAAAGCGGGGGTGAACGATTCGGTCATCATGTCCATATCTGGCCATAAGACCTACGCGATGTTCAAACGGTACAACAAGATAGATCGGCAGGACCGGGTGAACGCGTTGAAACAGGTTGAAAGGAAGTTTGACACGGATATGACACGGAGCGAGTCCGAGCAGAAAGCGAAGTTGTAAAACCGTTGAAAAATATGGCGGGGTTGACGGGGATCGAACCCGCGACCTCCTGCGTGACAGGCAGGCGCTCTAACCAAGCTGAGCTACAACCCCAAGCAGGAAAAAGAAAAAGCGGAAGGAAATACCCATCGCCTTGTCACGTTCGGCCCAAAGGCCGCACCCCTGAAGGGAAGCGAAACGAGGGGGCATAATACAAAGGCACTCTCGTTTAGTCAAGCAAAGCCGGGTGGAAGAAAAGCTTCAAAATCAGGCCGTTAGCGAGAAATAAATTCAAGAAACCGTCTGGGGTTCCAATTCACCTACGGGTTTTTCCAGCCTGAATTTCTTGACTGAGAAACGCGACATAGTGTTTTTTAAAACACTCTTGGCGGATAACTTGTACAGATACTCGCCGACCGGCATTTTGGTCGAGTCCCAAATGGTGACGTTATAGGCTCCGCCTTCTTTTTTATCTTCCAGTTTTTCCACTAGGACTCCGAGGGCGTCGAAAATTTCCAGCGTCACGTTGCAATCTTCCTTAAGGAAATAATAAAACCGCACCGGCCCGGGCGATGGCATGTCAGGAAGGATGCCTAAATCTTCGGTAAAAGTGGCATCGATAAGCCCTTCTTCCGTAGTGACATTGATGTCTTTAACGCGCAGAACCGGGAATTGATCGCTGTGAAGCCTGATTTCATATTTACCTTCATGAAGCGCTGAAAAATTAAACTTTCCGTCCACATCGGTCACACAAGTGGCGGCTATTCTTTCACCCTGGATCATTTCCACCTTAGTGCCGATGACCGGCGTCTTCCCGTCTTTACGCAGGAAGTGTCCGAAAACCTTACCCAGACGATCAATAATAATTTGCCGGGTGGAATAAAGCGGGCCCGACTTGCCCTTTTTGCCGACCGCCGCCACATGGAAATACCAGGTTCCCTGTTCAATATCCTTCAAAGTCACCGTACGCTCGCTGGTAAACAAGTCCTGATTAGTTAAAACTTCCATGGGATTCGGGCTGAGTTTGTACAAATAACCCTTCGGTTCAAAAGTATCGTCGTGCCGGTCTACCCAGGTAAACACGGGCGACTGGTCATTGACCGCTTCCCCTTCCCGGGGATGGGTGGAACTGGCGATGACCGGAGGAGGCATTTCACCGAGAGCGATCAAAACCGGCACATGAGCTGGTTTTGATAAATTACCCGCCTTGTCCCTGGAGGCCACATGGAAATACCAAACTCCCGGTTCCGACGCCTTCACTTCCACGGGAGTCTGGACAGTTTTAAAAGCCGATTCCGGCATGGGCAGACTGTCGGACTTTTGATCGAAAAGGTAGAAATAACAATCCAGTCCCGAAAGTTTTGCAGGGAAGGTCAGTTGAAACTTTACCTTGGGCGCTGAATACCAGCGGTCATTGTCCGGATGGGTGACGGAAACAACCTGGGGCGTTTCGGGTTTTTGCGAGTCGATTTTAAAACGGTAATGGGCGGTCTTTTCACTGATGTTGCCAGCCCGGTCCTTGGCGACCAAATGAAAATACCAAATGTCGCTTTCCTGCCTCGGCAACTCCAGACGAGTTTTATCGATAAAGGTTCCATTTTCAGCGGTCAACTTAGTATTGGGACTCAGGTCTATGGAGTAATAGTAACCAACAATACCGGTAGCATCCGCGGGAGCGGTCCAGGTCACTATCGGCAGAGGATTGGAGCTCCAATCGTCAGCGGAATGGGTGGGGCTGGTCACCGAGGGGGTCTCAACGCTGGCGTCGGACAAACCAGCGGCGTTGGCGTTGCCCTCAAATTGCTCGTTTCCCATCTTGTCGACCCCGTGAACGGAATAATAATAAACGGTGTTTTCCTGTAACTCACCGCCTTTATTGATGTAGGAAACTTCTTTCACTTCCCCGTCGGTCGAAATCAGTTTTGGCTTTTGCCCTTCCAGCCATCGGTAAACCCGGTAAAAATTGAGGCCCGAAACCCGGTCTTCCGAAGGTTCCCATTTCAGTTCAATAGCCCCCCCGGCCAAAGGCGTGGCTTTTAAATTCCTCACGGGAGTTGGCGGTGAAATATCGATCGTCACCGAAGTCATTTCAGTTTCAGAAAATTCCTCCAGGTTGCCCGCGGCATCCTTAGCTCGGCACCGGAAAGCGTAGTGCATACTGTCCTGCCCCTGATAAACAGCCTGTTTATTGGTAACACCGACCAGCCAATGGGTCCACTCGGGAGAAGCGCCAACTTTAACTTGGACATCAAACAAAACCACTTCGCCGCTGGCGTCGGTGGCGTCCCAATGAATGGAAAGCTGGGTTTTATCTAACAGAGCCGGTAGGCGGACCATACTGGACTTAGGCGCGGTCTTATCCACCCAGAGGGGGTAATGGAACGCTTCTTTGCTGATGTTGCCCGCTTTGTCCTTGGCGGTGATGTGAAAAAACCACTTACCGTCCTTTAACGCGTGACCTGTCATAAACGTGGTATTCAACCATTCGCCATTGCTGGGACCTGGAATAGTGTGGGGATGGCCGTCAATAAGAACGTAATAGCCCTCAATACCGGACAAATCCGGAGGCGCTTCCCAGGTTAGTTTGGGAGCGTCAATATTCACCCAGCGGTGTACAGGGTGAGTCAAACTTTTCACAACGGGCGCGATAGCTTGGGTATCCATCCTGATTTGATAATGGGCCAAAGCGCCGATATTCTTGGCTTTGTCCTTGGCGCAAACATGCACAGTCCAAATCCCGTCCTCGGGAACGGTAAACACAGCATTTTTCGCGGTGGTCCAGGCCATGTCTTTTAAAACCGGCATCCAATTTTCTTCTCGGTTGATCATGGTGTAATAGCCTTCAATACCGGATAAATCCACCGGATCGGTCCAAAAAATTTCAACCCTGCGTCCGCTATACCAGAGAGTTTGGTCCGGATGAGTGGAAGAAGTTAACGCGGGCGCTTCGGCATGGGTATCCAACCTCACCAGATAAACCGCCGGTTCTTCGCTGATATTGCCAGCCCTGTCCGCGCACAACACGGATAAATAATGAACACCATCCCGCGGGATTTCTAAAGTCAGTTCGTTTTCTTCCGTATAACTGCAGCCCTGAGGGGCCGGCTGAACTCGGGGATCGTCGGAGAAAGTGTAGTAATAGCCCGCCACGCCGGATAAGTCCTCGGGAGAAGTAAATTGAAAAACAGACTTGATCTTGGAATACCACTCCGCCTCGTCCGGATGGGTGGATGAGGTAATTGAGGGCTTGGAAACTCTTGTGTCCACTTTCAGGACATAGTGCGCCGCACGAACGGATAAATTGCCCACTTTATCTTTTGTCGTCAGGTGGAAATACCAGAGGCCGTCTTCGGTTAACTCAAAAGAAAGGGTCCGTTGGTTGGTAAAAAGCGAAAGCTTCTCGTTGGGCACCGTGTCCTTCTTGCGGTCAATGCTGTAATAAAAACCCTCCACTCCTGAATGTTCCTCGGGAGCTTCCCAATTCAAAACCACGAAACGATCCCTGTACCAGCTGTTTTGATCCGGATGGGTATGAGACGTCACCACCGCCGTTTCGGCAACCGTATCGACGCAGACTTTAAAGTGGGTGGCCTGGGGCGATAAATTTTCAGCGCGGTCTTTGGTGCGCACATGGAAATACCAGATGCCGTCATTGAGGTGGTCAAAGGTAATTTTGGTTTTCTTAGTCCAGCGGGCGTCTTCCGGTGAGGGAAGACTGTTGGCTTCCTGATTGAGCAGATAGTAATAACCGTCCACACCCGACAGGTCTTGGCTTGGAACAAGCGACACTTCTAATTTAGGGATGGGATACCACTCTTCGCTTTCCGAATGGGTGTCGGAAAAAACCGCGGGGGCCTGAGCTTTCGTATCGATACGGATCGGATAATGGGCGGCCTGTACCCCCACATTGCCAACTGCGTCCAAAGTTGAAATATGGACGTACCAAAGATCGTCTTCCAGCGGACCCAGTGTAATCCGGTTTTCTTTTATCAGATCGCCTTTACTGGGGCCCGGAACAGTGTCAGGAACACGGTCGGCTTTCACGTAATAACCCGCCGCACCCGAAAGGTCTGGAGGCGTTTCCCACCAGATCACCGGCGTGGGATTGGGGACCCATTTATCCGAATCGGGATGGGTGGAACTGAAAACATTGATGGGCGGTAAAGCTTCGGTGTCGATATTAATCCGGTAGTGGGTTGCCTCGACCCCCATATTACCCGCCTCATCCACGCCTGAAACATGCAAAACCCATTGGCCCTGGGACAAACCCTGAAAAGAGATTTCGTTGGAATGGGTATAAATCGCGTCCGGGGGGATGGGAACCGTATCAAACTTATTGTCTAAAACATAATAATATCCCCGCAAATGCGCCGCGGGATGCAAGGCAATCTCAACCTCATCGGACTTTTCCCATTTATCCTGGTGCGGATGGGTCCGTGACGAAACCGACGGCGGAACTACTGAAGGTGTCTTGAGGGAAAGGGGTTCGGCAACCACTAAAGAAGACGTTCGGTTCGCGCTGATAACTTTAATTTCATAGTTAGTATCCGCTTTAAGGCCGGTCAAAAACACCTTGTGTTTGAACTCTTGGTTTTTATCCCGAAACATTTGGTTAAACTCAATCTCGTCCTGTTTTTCACCATATTGTACTTCGGAGGTCGCGGCGATATCGGTGCTCCAGGTCAGCAAAACACTTTGGGATGTCACCCTTTCCACTTTCAAGTTCGAAATAACGGGATTACGGGCCATATCGTAAGTGGACCGCAGAAGTGAAGCCCCATTTTCTGAGCCCGCATAAAGATAGTCGTTAAAAACCGCGAAAGTCCGAATCCCTTCCACATCGCCCGCATAAGCGGTCGTCCATTCCAAACCGTCGTGGCTCTTGAGTACCCGGCCCGAATTCCCCGTTCCGACAAACAGGGTGTTCTCAAAAACTTCCATACAATAGCAATTCAGTTCTCTGCCGCTGTCATAAACCGTGATCCAATCCCTGCCGTTTGTGGTACGGAAAATTTTGACGCCCTTGGCGCCGGAGGTCCCAGCGTAAAAATGCCCGTTGAATTCGCAAAAGCATTGGATAAAGCTTTGACCCGTGGAAGCCATTTCTTCCCAGTTCAAACCGTCATCGGTGCAGAAAATAAGTCCGCTGGGATAAGTTCCAACATAAAGCTTGTTCTTAAAAGCCCCTAAAACGGTCACGGCCGTCTCGCTCAGGTTGGCGACCGCGTTCCAGTGCAATCCGTCATAAGCGTAAATTTTTCCCAGGGAACTGGTGCCGGCGTAGAGCCGGTTTTTAAATTCGCAGAGAACGTGGATGCGGTCTTCGCCTGTGGCGAAAGATTCTCTCCAGTTTTCACCGTCGGCGGTGTAGTAAACCGAACCATTCAAATTGGTACCGGCAAAAAGCATCTTTTCCTTGCCGGGTGTGCCGTAAGCGGCAAGACAGTAAATCTGAGTGGCGTAGTCGCCCGCCTCGGCGTTTCCGGCGTCCGGTGTAAAAAACTTCGTGTCGCTCTTGGTGACCAAATGTGACTTCCATGACCCTGCCGCGCCGGTGCTGGAAACATAAACTTTGTCCTTCCCTGTGGCGACAAAAAGACGGCCCTTAAATTCAGTCAGAGAATAAAAAATGGGAATAGCATTAAAGACTTCGAGCGTTTCGAGGTATGAGGGAGAGGCCGTTGAAAAATAAAGATCGAGAGTGTGCTTCAATTGATCGAGAGCTTCTTTGGCATTACGACCCTGGGCCTGACAACCGGGCAAAACCGGGCAACGGGCCACTACATGATCCACCCGAGTTTCTATATCGATTTCAAACTCATAAGGAAATATTTTCTTTTGGGAATGATTATCTTTTTTCAAAGCCGGCCCTGACCATTGGAGAAATCCTCTTCATACCAGGACTAAAGAGGTACGGGTCGATCATTGTAAACCAACGGAGGAAGGTTGATAACAACATTATCAACCTAACAAACGTGAGTTTTAATGGAAAATTGAAGAATCTCAGAAAAGGAGAGTAATCTTATTCTTGTCTTTTTTTCCATTTGGCCAAGGATAATTCAACTTCGATTTTTTTAAACCGGTCTGGATTCAATGGCCGTAAACTGGGGCTTGAGTTTTAAAAACAGCTTCTCAAAACAATGATAGGAAATAAACGAAATACAAATTGTAAAAACCAATCCCAGTATAAAATTCACAGCGATAAAGCCAAAAAAAGTAAACCTCATCCTCAGGTGAATCATCATCCAGGTGATCAGCCAAGCAATAAAATAATAGACCAAAACGTGATAAACATATAAACCATAAGATATTTTCCCCAGTTGGACAAAAACCCGGTTTGAAAAAAAACGTTTAAGACTATCCATCTGGGTAATTGAAAAAATAAGACAGCAAAATCCAAAATCCATTAAGAAATACTGCCAAATGTCACTTGTCGTCTGCTTTTCCCAATCCACAAAAAAAACAATATCAGCCAAAAGCGCTAGGCCTGCCAACCCAAACCACAACGCGGAAATTTTTTTAGTGAACAGAACCAGTTCATCTTCAAACAGGGCCAAACAGGTTCCCAGTACAAAAGGGTCTAAACGCGTCAAAGTGCAACCATATATCGTAGGAAACTTAGTTCCGATGACCAACGCGCCCCACCTCGCGGCGAGGGTTAACATTAATAGAAATAAAGATAGTTTTAAAATGGATTTTTTTTCAAAGCGCGCCAAAACCAACAAAATGGGTCCCATCAAATAATATTGTTCTTCCAATGAAATAGTCCAAAGATATTGCAATAAAAGATAAGTGGAATCGGGATTTAAGATGATTGCCCAATTACCCACAAACAAAAGATAAGGCCAAAAGTAGGTATGAATTAGAGTTAGATACGCCGTATCGCCAAAAGAAGTGTCAAGCCATCCCAAAATGGGGAAAATCAAAAAGCCCAACAAACATACGAAATAATACAAAGGCCAAATTCTCAAAATTCTCCGGATATAAAAGTCCTTGAATGAAATACTATTCTTTGATTTCCATTCCAGATACAGAAGTTTCGTAATCAAGTAAGAACTCAAACATAAAAACAGATCAACACCCATCCAGCCATGTAAGTGAAGATCAAAAATTAAACCCGTTAATGTGTGAGGACTTATATAGCCTTGCGGCACGGGCATATGAAAGAGGAACACTAGAAAGAAAGCGAAAAAACGAAGTCCGTCTAATTCAGGTCGATAAAATTTGACATTGTTGATGTTTTATTCCTCTGGAATTCCAGAATTATCCATTTTGGAAATCATTATTCCTGCGTCTTTTTTTTCCATTCGGCCAAAATATTCAGCGCTTCCCGGGGGGTCAGATCATCGATATCCAGGTTTTTCAGCTCTTCTAACACAGGGTGCGTACCGCCTTTGCCGAAGAAGGAAAGCTGACTTAACCCTTGAGTCGAAGGCACTTCGGGCTGGAGTTCGGATTCGGCGCCCTTCTCTTTTTTAACTGGAAAGGCTTGGCCCGTCTCCAGACTGGCCAGAATCTTTTTAGCCCTATCCACCACCGACTTGGGCACCCCGGCCAGACGGGCAACCTGAATACCGAAACTCTTGTCCGTGCCGCCCTCCACAATTTTTCGGAGAAACAAAATCTGCTCATTCCATTCCCGGACAGCGATGTTGAAGTTTTTGACATTGGGAAAAGAGGCTGAAAGACGGGTTAGTTCGTGATAGTGGGTGGCGAATAAAGTACGGGCCTTGAGCTTTTGGGCGATATGTTCCACCACCGCCCAGGCGATGGAAACCCCGTCATAGGTAGAGGTTCCACGGCCCACCTCGTCCAAAATTAAAAGACTCTTATGGGTCGCGTGATTGAGGATATTCGCGGTCTCCACCATCTCCACCATGAAGGTGCTTTGGCCCTGAGTGAGGGCATCAGACGCGCCGACCCTGGAAAATATTCGGTCCACAATGCCGATCTTCATTTGCTTGGCCGGCACAAAAAATCCCACCTGGGCCATCAACGCCAGCAACGCCACCTGGCGGATATAGGTACTCTTGCCCGCCATATTAGGGCCGGTAAGAATGATGACATCCACGCCTTCCACACCTAAATGAGAATCATTGGGAACAAACTGGTCTGAGGAAAGGATTCGGTCTAAAACCGGATGACGGCCGTCCACAATGGCCAGTTCGGAAGAATCATCCACTTCGGGGCGCACATGTCGGCCATAGTCCGCCACCGTGGCCATACAGGAAAATACATCCAGCTCAGCGATAATACGGGCTACCCGCTGCAGACGGGAAAGTTCTTTGCCCACCTGGGATCGGATACCATCAAAAAGTTCATACTCGGACCGGTCCGCCTTATCCTGCGCGCCGAGAATTTTGCCTTCCATATCCTTAAGCTCCTGAGTAATAAACCTTTCGGCGTTCACAAGAGTTTGCTTGCGGTGATAATCTTTTGGAATTTTGTCCAGGTTGGCTTTGGAAATTTCAATGTAATAACCAAAAACCGAGGTATAGCGGACTTTAAGGGAGCCGATACCCGTCCGGGCCTTTTCTTTTTCTTCCAACCGGGCGATCCAGTTTTTACCCTCCACCGAGGCGCTCTTCAGTTCATCTAAATCAGCGTTAAACCCGGCCTTGATTAATCCCCCTTCTTTTAAAGCAAGGGGCGGTTCATCAGCGATGGCTTTTTCAAGCAGGTGATGAACTTCTTTTAAGTTGTCCCAGCCCTCGACCCTTTCTTTGAGCCAGAGAGCCTTGAAGCCCGAAAGTACCTGGTGAATCCGGGGTAAAAGAGCCAGGGTATTCCTGAGGGCCACCATATCCCGGGCGTTGGCGGTGCCGCAGCCAATCCGGCCCGAAAGGCGTTCCAGATCGGACACTTCCCTAAAAAAGTCCCGCAAATTTTCGCGGTCGTCCTTGCGGGCCAAAAGTTCTTCCACCGCGTCCTGGCGGCGCTTGATTTGGGAAACCGAAGTCAGGGGTGTGATCAGCCACTGGCGCAAAAGCCGCCCGCCCATGGAAGTCACTGTTTCATCCAGTACCGACAGCAAGGTTCCCGCCTTGCCGCTGTCCTGCATGGACTTGATAATTTCCAAATTACGCTGAGTGGACGCGTCCAGCACCATGCCTTCGCCCACCTGAAAGGTGGAAAGCGTCACCAGATGGGATAAAACACTATGAGTGGTCTCTTTTAAGTATTGGAGAATCGACCCCGCCGCCCGAATCGCCTGGTTTTGATCAGATAGACCGAACCCATCCAAAGACTTGACCTGAAAATGTTCAAGCAAGCTTTCTTTTCCCTCGTCGGCGGAAAACTTCCAGTCTTCCATATGGGATTTTTTAGCGCCGTTGAGCGACTTAATCAGGGTTGTCCACTCCTCCACGTCCGGCTGGGTTTGGGCGATCAGTATTTCAGAAGGATTAAATTTGGAAAGTTCGTTGGTCGCCACCGAATAGCGGTCCGCGCCGTGAAGTTCGCAGGTTTTAAACTCACCGGTGGTCACATCCACCACCGCCAGCCCCAGAGACTGGCTGGAATAGACCAAAGCCGCCAGATAGTTATTCGATTTCTCGTCCAGCATCGAGGCGGATAAAATCGTTCCGGGCGTAATAACCCGGGTGATTTCACGTTTCACGAGCCCTTTTGCCTGGGAAACATCTTCCGTTTGTTCGCAAATAGCGATGGAAAAACCGTTTTTGACCAGACGCCCGATATAGTTTTCAGCGGCATGATAGGGAATGCCAGCCATGGGCACGCGGGTCGCCCCGGCGCCCCGGGCGGTGAGGGTTAAATTGAGAACCCGGGAGGCGGTTTTGGCGTCGTCAAAGAACATCTCATAAAAATCACCCAAACGAAAAAAGAGAATCTCATCTTTATGGATTCTCTTGATATCTAGATATTGCCGCATCATCGGCGTTAATTCGTCCATCAGACTCTCTCAATTGAAATAGAAACAGAACTACTCTTCCACCACAATAGCTTTCTCTTTGGTTTTTTTGGCCAGTATTCGCGCGATCTTTTCGGCTGATTCGCGGTTGGCAAAATTTCCTACCCGAACTTTGTAAACCGTAAAGGCATCCTGTTTCACCTTCACCACATAGTATTGATATCCGGCTTTTTGAATGGCTTTTTCCGCTTTTAACACATTGGCTCTTCGGGAATAGACCCCCACTTGTACATGGAAGGGCGTCATCTTTAAGACGGGCTGATCGGCCACTTCTTGTTCCGCTTCCTCAGGCGTTGTCTGGACCGAAACCACCGCCGGCGTTACAGTCGGGGCGGCCACCATGGCCGTAGGTGTTGTCGAAACCAGGGCTGTCGGCTCCATCGTCGCGGTCACCGTCGGCGTTGGCAAAGCGGTCACAAAGGGTTGCACCTCCGGTTGGGTTTTAGCCAACGCTTCCATGCGGGTTTGGGCTTCGGCCACTTCCATGGCTTTGGGGAAACGGCTCACCAGAGTTTGATAAGCCGCAAAGGCCTGTTTCCACTTTTTCTCCAACTCATAGGTCTCGCCCAGTTTTAAATAAACCAAATTGAGTTCGTCATAAGTGGCGTATTTATCCAATATTCTTAAATACTGGTTTTCGGCGTCAGAATATTTCTGCGTTTTGACATAAGCGTTACCCATACCTAATAAAGCCTTCGGCGCCCAGGTGGTCAGCGCGCCTTTATCGACAGCCTTTTTATATTCTTCTATCGCTTCCTTGTCTTTGCCCGCCGACGAATAGGAACAAGCCAGCCAATAGTGAACCTCTACTGCCATAGGACTTTTTTCGTAACGATCTAAATATTCTTTATAAGACTCGGCCGCGTCTTCATATTTATCGGCCAGATAAAACCGGTCTCCCAGTTCTTTTTGGGCTTCCATGCCTTCCGGCCTGTCATCATATTGCTCCGCCACTTCCCGCAACTGAGCCACGGATACGTCAAAATCTTCCTGAACCTTGGCCAAAAGCAGTCTCGCCTGGGGAATAAAATCGTCCATCGGATGTTCGGCCACCAAGGGGGCCAGAATATCTTTACAGTCTTTATAGTTTTTCTCATCGAACAAACTTTTAGCTTTTTCAAAAAGAGCTTTGGTTTCGCCCGCAACCGGGGTGATGACGGAAGAAAGTTCGTCCGCGGAAGACTTGGCCGAGGCGCCAAAATCATCCGCCCAAACCGCCGGGGAAAAAAGAATCAAAATGACCATTGAGTACAGAAAACGCTTCATGGGTTCCCGCTTTTAAAAAAGATTACAGCTGAACTGTTCCATACAAATTGGCGACCTTGTGCCGGTCTACCTTCACCTTCACAACATCGCCCGCCTGGTAACCCTGACCTAAAAAAACGACTGTGCGGTTTTGACGGCTTTTGCCATAAAACCCGCCGGGCGTCTTATCCGCCGGGCCGTCGACCAGAACTTCCTCCACTTTTCCCAACCGGGAGGCGCAGGCTTCGGCCGCGTGTTTCCAGGCCTTTTCGTTCAACCGGGCTAAACGCTCGTCCTTAGCTTCCTCCGCCACCTGGTCTAACATGCGTGCCGCAACAGTGCCGACCCGGGGTGAATATTTAAAACTGTAGACCGCGTCGTAGCGAACCTGGTCGAGCAGATCCATGGTTCCCTGAAAGTCTTCATCGGTCTCGCCGGGAAAACCCACAATCAGGTCAGTGGTTATAAAGAGGTCTTTAATAGAAGACCGTAATTTTTGTACCCGTTCCAAATAATGCTCAACGGAATATTTGCGGCTCATGCGTTTTAATATCCGGTCGGAACCGCACTGGACGGGTAAATGGATGGATTCGCAAACCGACGGTTCGATCGCCATCACTTCAATTAACTCATCCGGCAGATCCAAAGGATGAGATGTCATAAAACGAACCCGCTCAATACCGTCCACCCGGGCGACTTCCCGAAGCAGCTGGGCAAAGGTAATGGTTTTACCTTTCGACTTGAGGCCCAACCCATAAGAATTCACGTTTTGTCCCAACAACATCACTTCTTTAACACCGGCTTGAGCCAGCTTTTGGGTTTCGAACACAATGTCTTCGGAGGGACGGGATATTTCCCTGCCGCGGGTAAAGGGCACCACACAAAAAGTGCAGAACTTGTCGCAGCCCTTCATGATTTCAATAAAGGCCTTATGGGGTTGGGAAAGATTTTCTGTGTCGTTTTCCGGAAAATAAACAGGGTCGAAATCAGCCAGCACCTGGCTCTTGCCGGTCTGGGAGGCTTCCCGGATAACTTGCGGTACTTTGAGATACTGATCCGGTCCTACCACCAAATCCAAATGGGGAGCCCTTTCCATTAGGTGCTCTTTATAACTGGTAGCCATGCAGCCCAATACCCCGACTACCCGGCCTTCTCTTTCTTTTTTCCAGTCGGCCAGTTGACCCAACCGGGAGAAAACCTTGTCCTCGGCGTGCTGGCGGATGGAACAGGTGTTAAAGAGAATAACGTCCGCGTCCTCAATTTGTTTGGTAAAGGAAAACTGGTTTTTTAAAAGAAGGCTGGAAACATGATCCGACTCCAAAACGTTGGATTGGCACCCAAACGTTTCCATAAAGACTTTTTTTTCAGTTGGCACATTCGACAAGACTTCCATATTTTCCTTCAACTAGCGATTTAAATGGGATGCAGGAGGATGAATTGTAGTTTGTTTTGCGGACGATGACAACCAATCGAAAACGCTAATCAAGGGTAATTCTCAGGCAAATGGCCGCCTTAATGATGGTTGTTCTTGAGATAAAAAGCGAATAAAAGCGCGATGATTAAAATCACAGCCCTTAAAATCCAGCGGGTATTACCAACCGAAGCCAGGCTTTCCTTGGGTTCCGGTTTTTTGACTAGGGCCTCATAGCCCTGGGCGTCTTCCCAGCGGAAAACCTGTCCCTTTTCATCATAGATGACAGGCAAATTGGCGCCGCATCGGCCGCAGATACGGTTATCGTGGATATTAAACGCGCCGCACTTGAGGCACTTTATATCAGTGTTTTTGCGGCTGGGAGAAATTTGAGAATCCGGCATAGCTTACAACCTTTCCCGCCAAGCCTATGGAGCTTGCTCGGGATTGGATTCAGAGGACTGTACTATTTCGCCTTCCGCCACGGGTGTTTCAGACTGTTCAGCGGGCGCCAAGCCCATTTTGCTTTCGCGACGGCGGAGTTCGCCTTCCATTTCTTTGAGGAATTCGGACGAGGGGCGGTCTCCCGCCAATTCCTGAATCTCAGAAATCTTGGGAAGGTCAGCCAGGTCTTTCAAACCAAAGTGGATTAAAAATTCTGTCGTCGTTCCATAAAGCAAAGGACGGCCCGGAGTCTCGGCCCTGCCCAAAATGCGGATCATTCGTTTTTCCAGCAGGGACTGAACCAGATTACTCACCTCAACCCCCCGGATAGCCTCCACTTCAGCGCGGGTCACCGGCTGTTTGTAAGCGATGATCGCCAGAGCTTCCAGTGAAGCTTTGGAAAGGCGGGTTTTGGAAATGACTTTATAAAGTTCTTTAGCCCAACGGTGATACTCAGGCCGGGTAACCAATTGAAACCCTTCGGCCACCTGCACCAGCTGAAAACTGCGGTCCAGATGATTAATTTCGTCTTTCAACGCGGTAAAAGCCTGATCCACTTCCTCGACGGTGGCTTCTTTTAAAAAAGCCGCCACTTTTTTCGGAGGCAGGGGCGTGTCACTGACGAAGAGAAGGCTTTCCAATGTTTTTTTGAGCTTTTCGATTTCCATGAACTTCCTCGTTTAAATTTTAAATGGTTTCCGGCGAATTGGCCGGCATTTCAGACTGCAACAGATGAACCTCTATCTCGCCAAATATGGTGTTTTGAACCACACGAACCAGCTTCAAGCGGATCAGTTCTAACAAAGCCAGTAAAGCGACCACTTTCTCGATCTTCGTCCGGCAGGCGGTTAAAATGGGGCGGAAAATAATACGGCGGTCCGTATGGAGCATGTCCATCAAATCATTAATCTTCTGGCTTACCGTAATTTCGGGACGGACTAACTCGGCACTCACATCTTCCTGGGTATGAATCAGAACATCCTTAAAAGCGGCCAAAAGCCCGAAAAGGGTTACTTCCACCAAATGCTCTTCCTCGCCCACTTCTTTCATATCCGTGGGAACGTTTCTAGGCAAAAGATGGGCCCGGCCCCTTTCCATTTCCTGCAATTGCTCGGACGCGTCTTTAAATTTTTTATATTCCACCAGACGCCGCATCAATTCCAAACGCGGATCCTCTTCAGGCTCGTCCGGCGAGGGATCCACCGGCAAAAGCATACGGCTTTTGATTTGCATCAGGGTGGCGGCCATCACCAAAAAATCGCCCGCGATCTCAATATTAAGGGATTCCATCAAGTCCAAATAAGCCAGGTATTCCTTGGTAATCTTCGAAATATGAATGTCATAAATATCCAGCTCGTGCTCACGAATCAGGTGTAACAGTAGATCCATCGGCCCGTCAAACTCGGGGATGGTAATTTGATAGGTGGGCCGCTGGTCATCCTGGCCGATGATCTCTTTAATAATGACAGAGGTAATGTTTTTTGAAAGAGTAATAGTGACTGGCTCTATAGCTTTAATGGATTCGTTAATCGGTTCGGTCATGGGGTTAGTCTAAAAGCCTTTTTTTGATTTGAGAGGAAGGAATGCCTATCGTCTCATAAACTTGTTCCATGGTGGGCGCCACTATTTTTCGGATCTTTTTAGCGCTCTCGATGAGCACATCTTCCACTAGATCGGGTTTTTCATCCATCTTTTTTCGCTTTTCCCGTTTTTCACCACCGAAAACCTCTTCTAATTTAGCCAAAAGAAGTTTTTTAGCGTCGCCGTAGCCCATGCCGCCCTGGCGCAAACCCTTTTCCATATGGCTCAACTCTTCTGCGTTGGCCAGTAGTTGGTAAAGTAGATAAATCACGTTGTTATCCGGATCTTTAGGCTCAGCCACACCTTTGGAATCCGTCACGATACTCATGACCTTCTTCTTAATTTCAGACGGTTCCCCGAAAATGGGAATAACGCTGGCTTCGTCGCTCTTGCTCATTTTGCCGCCGGTCAAACCCATAACCTTCGGCGTCTGGCTTAAAACACTCTCCGGCAATTTGAAAACTTCTTTTTTAAAGGTATGGTTGAAATATCCCGCCATATCCCGCGCCATTTCAATATGTTGGATCTGATCCTGCCCCACTGGCACCTTGTCGCTTTGGTAAATAAGGATGTCCGCTGCCATCAGGGTTGGGTAAAAGAAAAGCCCCAAGGTCGGCACAATCCCTCGGGCGACCTTATCTTTAAAAGAATGCGCCCTTTCCATCAGCCCCATGCCTGTCACCGTGCTTAAAATCCAGGCCAGTTCGGTGACTTCCGGCACATCGCTTTGACGGAACAAAAAGGCCTTGTGAGAATCCAGTCCCAATGCCAGATAATCCGCTGCCGCCATAAAGGTATAACGCCTGAGGGCTTCCGGATCCTGCACCGTAGTTAAGGAATGATAGTTAGCGACGAAGTAAAGACACTCGCCCTGGTCTTGCAAACGAATATGGTTTTGAATGGCTCCAAAATAGTTTCCCAAATGAAGCCGTCCACTGGGCTGGACGCCGGACAAATAACGAATCGGTTGTGGGGGCTTAACGGATGTCAAATATCCCTCTTGTTCTTAAATTCGGTCTACAGCAAGCGAAGCAGAAAGAAAATGCCAAATAAAATCAGAAAACCATAGGGGTCCATTCTGGAAAGCTGATATGACCATTTCGGCGGCAATAGGGATTTTAAGATCCAGGACCCGTCCAAAGGATAAACCGGTATCAGATTAAAAACCGCCAAAGAAATATTTAACCAAAAGAAAAATTGAAAAAACTGCGCCACCACATCGGTTGTAACATCATCCAATCCCAAAGCGGAAATGTTATCCATACACAGAAAAAGACCGAATGTGACTGCGGCCAAAATAAGATTCATGGCCGGGCCGGCCAAAGCCACCAGGGCGCCGTCCCGGCGCGGTTTCGGAAAATTTTGCGGGGTAATTGGCACGGGTTTGGCCCAGCCAAACAAAAAGAATCCGGGATTCAAAAACATAATCATCGGAAAAATGAGCGTTCCAACGGGATCCACGTGAGACCGGGGATCCATCGTTAACCGGCCCAATAACTTGGGTGTGGGATCGCCTAATTTGGTCGCAACTAAAGCGTGGCCGAACTCATGAAAACAAAGGGAAAAAACTAAAATCCCTAATTCCATAACGGCGGTGGCTATTTTAGTTTCAGTCATTGTTTCGCTTTCAGTAAAAAATAGAGGTTAAAAGCCTCGAAAAGAGGGACAACTTTAGCCGATTCGAAAGCTTCCTTCAACCCGTTCAGACGCAAATGTCTTCTGAACCCACTGAAGAATTTTGCCCCTATTTTTAAACCGCCCGTCCAATTGGCCGTTCAAGGCTTCCGACAGAATGGGCCTGTAACGAAGCCCGGGAATGATGCCAAAAGCCTGCAGATCCCGGCCTTGAAGCCAGGGTTTTAGTTTTCGAATTTTCAAAAAATAATTTCTCATTTTTCGATCAAGGGTCGGCGTAGCCGAAGCCAGCAAGAAACATTGGACTTCAGGCGCCAGAGAAGACAATAAATTATGCATTTGGCTGATCTTTATTTTCGGAACTGCCAATAATTTCAGCGAAGAAGCTCTCGCCTGAGCGGATTGTATAACTATTTTTTTCTCGTTTTTCGACAACATTAATCGTTTGGAAAGAGCCTCCGCTTGGGCCGTCGACGGTTTCGATAACAGCGTCTGAAACCAAACCATTTTCTCGTCTAAAGCAAGTTTGTTTTTTCTAAAAAAGACCAGAGTCTTGATCACTTGTGGAATATTTTTCTCCATACTTTTTGAAAGACCCAACGAGCGGTGAACATAAGTCAAAACCCCCAGTTGGGTCAATCGCCTGACCGCTCTTTCCGGGCGGGGCTCCTTAAAGATCAGGAGAAATTCATTTCGAAGTCTTTCACCCGAAACCGTGTTCATCGACTTGCGGCGAATGGAATCCAAGAGCCACTTTTGGGTTTGAGGCTCAATCTTTTTCTGAAACCGTTGCTCAAACCGCACCGCCCTGAAAACACGGGTCGGGTCGTCCACAAAACTCAAGGAATGCAGCGCCCGGATACGTCCCTTTCGCAAATCCTCCAGACCATGAAAAGGATCAATTAACTTTAGAAATGATAACGGGGATAAACTGAGCGCCATGGCATTAATCGTGAAATCTCGCCGAAAAAGGTCGAAAGCAATTTCACTTTTTTCAATAGTGGGAAGGGCTCCCGGTTTTTGATAAGTTTCCGTACGAGTGGTGGCCACGTCGACTTTTCCCAAACCTGGAATAATGACAATCGAGGTTCCAAACCGGGTAAAGGCTTCAATCCGAGAACTGGTTTTTTGGGCCAGAGCCGCCGCGAAAGCCAGCCCATCCCCTTCCACTGTGATATCGATATCCATCACGGATCTTTTTAAAATGAGATCGCGGACAAAACCTCCCACCGCATAGGCGCTTTCACCCCGTTGTTGGGCCAATTGACCCGCCAGTCTCAACAACCGGAGCGTTTTGGATGGAATCTCGAATTTAAAGATTTTCATATGTTAAAAACTCCACTGGCAAAAAATGCGTTCTCGAAATGCCGGACTTTAAAAAAACCTAAAAAATTCTTTTCTGGGCCGATTGTCACAATATCAAAGCGACAGGATGTATAAGAATCCGTATATCCGGATAAGTATAATGCCGCGGCGGCGGAAACCCTTTTGACTTTAAGAGGGGAAACCGCTTCCAGTGCGGTTCCATGGGAATTATCTTTTCTGGCTTTGACTTCCACAAAGACCAGCGCGTCGCCTTTTCGAACGATAAGGTCTATCTCACCCTGGGGCACCCGGTAATTGCGATTCAGAATTCGATAACCCCTGAGCCGTAAATAGGCTGCGGCCCGATTTTCGCCCTTTTGACCTTTTCGATAACTGCTAATACTTTGGGATTTTGCCATACGATTTTTTAACTCTCAGAAGGCACATCGGTATACGACGCCCTTTTTTCCCTGAAAAGCTCCCGAAGCAGTTCCACCTCATCCTCATTCAACATACCCAAAGCGGCTCGCTTGACCTGAAGCCCGGCTTGGTTAAGTTCGCCCTGATTTTTGGCTGATTTGAGTTTATCGCTCCAAAAACGAAAAGGTCCGCCGGAGGTCTTTTGGGCCAGCACCTCCATCACAGGACCGAAGGTCAGTCGGTGTTCAGGGCAGGCTCCGTGTTCCTTTAATGCCGCCACATGTATTTCGGTCCCATAACCCTTATGACCGTCAAAACCATATTGGGGATACTTTTCATGCATTTCCTCCATCATCCGGTCCCGGGTGACTTTTGCCAAGATGGAAGCCGCCGCGATGTTGGAAGATAAACTATCACCGTGAATCAGCGGCTTTTGAGGAATAGAGGAAAGGGCAGGCAAAGGCATGGCATCGGTCAAAAGAAAATCTGGTTTTACACCCAGGGCCTCAATAGCTCTTTGCATAGCCAATTGGGAGGCGCGGTAAATATTGATTTCATCGATTTCCTGGACGCTGGCCTGACCTACCCCGAAACTAACGGCGGTTTGCTGAATGAGTAAAAAAAGCTCGTCTCTTTTAACTGAGGTTAGTTTTTTAGAATCGTCCACGCCTTTTAACGCGCCATTCGGGGGCAAAATAACCGCCGCTGCGACTACCGGGCCGGCCAACGGGCCTCGACCCGCTTCGTCCACCCCCGCCACTGCCTTAAAACCCTTCAGCGCCGCTTCTCTTTCATAATGCCAAAGCGCTTCCAACTTTTTACTTTCTTTTTCTTCCTGTGCTAATTTCTTTTTGAATTTGAGAATCAGTTTTTTCGCGCCCGAACGGGTATCTTCCGCCAGGGATTGGCGCACCCATTCCAAAGCTTTTAGGGTGTCTTGATGCGCTAATGCTTTAGCTTCGATTTCCATCAGCGGGAGAAGGTTCGACATCTTTCACCCCTTCAGAATTTTGGAATTAATGGGATGGGGTGGTTGTGGCAGTTGGTAGCATTGCAGTGGGAGTTAAAACCGGTGTCGGCTCCGAAACCAGCATCGTTAAAGGTGCCGCGTCCGCGATGGACCTATCGACGGTCTTCAAAGAAGCGTTTAACACCACGGGATATTCCTTTTTCTCTCCCTTTTTAGAAGACAAAAGAACCGTTACCGTTTTAGATTCAGATGTAGTGATGGTGCCGAGTTCCCACTCCAAATTCCCGTCTTTCATCGTCCAACTACCCGTCACCGGGCTGCTAACCGGAGCCTTGGCCTGCGGCGTCGACGCGGTAGCTACCGCGATGACAGTGGGTGTGGCAACCGCGATGGTCGGCACAGAGGTTCCGGATTCACCTGCTGCAGGTGTCGGAGTCGCTTTAGGTTGGTAGGGTTCAAAGCCTTTGGGAATGGGCATCACAAAATCCAAGAAAGCGGTTGTTTTTGGGCTTTGATTAAGCAAAGTGTAAGTTAACGTCCAGTAAGGATGGGTTTTAGAGGGCTTGTCTGTTACTTTTCCTTTGAAGATGATGTCAAACGTAGCCGGCACTCCGCCCTTTTGGAATTTAATAAAAGTCCCGCTTTGTCCCACCATAAACCCGAGATCTTTATAAAAAGCGATGGCGTTTAGCGAAGGTTTGGTTTCAGGTTTAACGTGGCTGATCCAACGGGTTCCATCGTAAAAAGCTATCGTTCCACTCTGACCAGCCAGCCAGCCGTTGCTCTCATCAATCATGGAAATGGAATAAAGATCAAAGCCCGAAAAAGCGCTTCCCTGTTTGCTCCAGGTAGTTCCGTTAAAATTAAGAATGGTTCCGTAAGCGCCGACTGCCCAGGCCTGCACATCGCTCAGGACGGACAACGAATTCAACCGCTCCGTAGTGGGGCTGGCTGTAAAAGTAGTCCATTTTTGCCCGTCGTACTTCAAAATAAGTCCCAGATTGCCAACCGCCCAACCGCTATTTTGGTCGGACAACCCAATACTATAAATATCCGCGACGGTTGTGGGCGCCGCTGCGGTTCCTTCGTTAGGGTAAACAACACCCCAGGAAATGCCGTTATAAGTCAGAATGGTTCCGTTTGAACCTACCACCCAAACCGTCCGGGAAGGCGTAACCGCGATAGCGTATAAATCCGCGGTACTGGTTGAAATATCCTGGGCCCATTGACCGTTGTTATAGTGAAGAATAGTGCCTTGAGTGCCAACGGTCCATCCTTCCGTCTCATTTAAAAAACCCACGGCCATTAAATTTTGATTGGGAGCCAGTCCTGTTTGAACTTTATTCCAGGTTTGTCCGTCGTATTTCATCACCAAACCATTATTACCCACAGCCCAGCCGAGTTTTTTGTTGATCAGACAAATACCGTTAATCGTGTCCGTAATAGGATTTTCGAGTGGGAAATTTGACCAGTAAATGACATCCGAATCCGGATTGTCTAAGGCGTCGGTCTTAGAAGCGTTCGCGGGAGTCAGTGGATTGACTGCGCCGCTGCCGCTGCAACCTACCAGCGGCAAAAAGAGCAAACCGAGGAGAATCATTAGTTTCATGGGCCTATCCTACCCTCTCGTTTCGGGGGACGCAAGGCGGGCTAAAAACAAAAAACCGCCCCGGAAGAACCGGGACGGTTTGCAATAATAAGCTAAAACCAAAAGTTTAGGCTTTTGTTTCCTCAGCGGTCGGAGCCGGAGCTTCAACCACGGCTTCCGTATGAACCGTTTCCGCCGCGCCTTCGCTCGGTATGCGGACATCTTTCTTTCTTTCTTGAATACGGGCGTCTTTCTTATTGAGCTTACCGCGCAAGTAGAACAACTTGGCCCGGCGAACTTTACCAGAACGGGTCGTTTTGACTTCTTTAATCATGGGTGATTGATAATAGAAGGTTTTTTCCACACCCACGCCGTAGGAAATTTTGCGAACCGTGAATTTCATTTTAGAACCCGAACCCTGAATCGCCGTGACCAAGCCTTCATAAACCTGGATACGTTCTTTTTCGCCTTCCTTGATTTTCAAGGAAACCTTGACGGTATCGCCCACGCGGAAGGGAACAACCCCTTTGCGGATAATTTGCGCGTCTTCAATTTTTTTAATCGTTAAATTCATCTTTCGTCTCCTACTTCTTTCACCCGCCAAGGTTCCTTGGCTAAAATTTTACGGAATCTTTCGGTTATCCGCCCACCTGAAGCTCTTTTTCAATCTCGGCTAAAAGCTTCCGGTCTCCCTCTTTCAGGGAAACCCTTTGTAAAAGATCGGGCCGCTTGAGAAACGTGTTTCTCAGCGACTCTTTCCGGCGCCAGCGTTCAATATGAGCGTGGTTACCGGACAGCAGAACCTCCGGCACATCCAATCCCCGATAAGAGCGGGGACGAGTATAGTGCGGATAATCCAACAATCCATTAAAAAAGCTGTCGTTCTCGACCGATTGGCTATCACCCACAACCCCCGGTAGAAATCTCACCATGGCGTCCACCATCACCGCCGCGGCCGGTTCCCCTCCGGTTAAAACAAAGTCACCCAGACTGACTTCCTCGTCAATCTGGCCCATCACTCTCTCATCCAAACCTTCGTAATGGCCACATATCAGAAGAAGCGACTTTTCCTTGGATAGCCTCTGGGCCATCGCATGATCAAAAATCTTCCCCTGCGGCGACAAAAAAATCGTCTTAACTTTTTTTCTTCCCCGTTTAATGAAAGCCAGGGCTTTCGTTAAAGGTTCGGGTTTCATCACCATCCCGGCTCCGCCCCCATAGGGAACATCGTCGGTGGTCTCATGCTTATCATCGGCCCAGTCACGCAATTGATGAAGCCGAAGATCAATCGCTTTTTTTGCCACCGCCCGCTTGACCATGCTGACCGTAAAAGGCCCCTGAAAATATTCAGGGAAAAGGGTCAGAATATCAATCCGCGGTTTGCTCATCGATCTCTTCCGGTAAATCCACTACCACTTGCCTGGCTTTCAAATCGATCTTTCGGATCATCGATTTCAAAGCCGGCACCAGCACTTCTTTGCCGTCTTTTTTCACCACTAACACCGAATTAGCGGGACCTTCCATGATTTCATCAATCACGCCCAGCTTTTTTCCTTCCAGCGTTTCCACTTCCAGTCCCATAAGATCATCCATGTAAAACTGATCTTCGGGCAACTGCTCGCGGTCTTCCGAAAGAACCGCCACATAAACCCCGCGAAGCGTTTCCGCCTCTTCGGGACTTTGTATTTCTTTAAACCGAACCACCGCGTCGCCGTCGTTATGTGTAAAAGCCCGCACGACCGAAACTTTTTTTAATTCTTTGCCGTTCTTTACCAGCTTCAAGTTTTTGCAAGAAGTTAACCGGTCAACACCCGAACAGGCCAGGTCAATCTTCACTTCTCCCTTGAGACCATGGGGCCTCACAATAGTTCCTAATACAACGAAACCATCGGCTGGATTGGGGTTTGAGGAGCCCGGAGTGTTATTCAACGACTTCGAGGGAATACTTCAATCCATGCTTAGCGCAGGAAGCCGAAACCAAAGTACGAAGCGCCTTGATCGTGCGGCCTTGTTTGCCGATGATCTTGCCGTAATCTTCCTTAGAAACCCGGAGTTCCAAAACCGTCAGGTTTCCTTCCAGTCTCTGCTCAATCGCCACGTTTTCCGGCTTGTCCACCAGGGACTTGGCCACAAACTCAATCAATTCTTTCATGCTCATCCTCTGCGCCGATTCAAAGTAATTCGAATCTAATTTTATTTGATAAGAGAAACGCCGGCATTGTTCAAAATGCCTTGAACGGTGTCGGTCGCGATCGCGCCCTTTTTCACCCATTCGGCGATAGCTTCTTTTTTAAGGTTAACCACTTGGCTTTCTTCCTTAGCCCGCGGATTGTAGGTGCCCAGATCTTCAATGCGGCGTCCCTTGCCCGAAAAATGGGAATCTAAAACCACGATGCGATAGGTCGGCTTCTTGTTGCTGCCCATACGTTTTAAACGAATCTTCAGTGCCACAAATCCTCCTAGAAAAAACAAAGAACCAATTTGGTCAATTAATTCGCGGGACTTGAACGCCACGCGCCCGATCCACAAGGGACACAAGGGACAAGATTTTAAAAACCCCCCTCATCTTTGTCAAGGAAATAGGCCCCAAAACAGAGGTTTAAGCTGTTTATGGCTGTTCAGTGACAGTTGGGGTAGGGGAAATGGAAGGAAGAGTGCTTGCTAGCAGGAAAACCAGCGGTGCGTTCCAATTAAGAGCTTCCTCATTGGAAGCAAAGGCTTGCCAGTTGTCGACATAACAAAGGGCCACCGCCGTACCACCGGAGGACTTGGGAGTAAATCCGTCACCCCCGTGCGCGTTGGGACCACCAGCCAGCATGCCGGGCCAGGGTAGGGCGAGCCCTTCCGCTCGACTGGGACGATGATGGGGATTCATCTGAAAGGTCGTGCCAAGATCGGTTACGAATGAAATTTTGTTTCCATTGCGCCCCAAGAGGTAATGAAGATCGTCCAGCGAACACTGTACATAATTGACGTCAGGATTCATGGCATTCGCCATTAAAAGTAGGATGCCGTAGTTTCCCACTCCCCCATTAGACCCCCAAATGTAATCGCTAGCCTCAAGACTGACCCTGTATCCATCCGCGGCTTGACGCGCTGTGACTGCGTCGGCGGTGGAAAGGGTTTCGTTGTAAATGGCTGTGGTGACGGAGGCGGATACGGGCCGGATGCGGTTCTTGCCAGTGAAAAAATAGCTCCACAAGGCCAGGTTCTTGGTATTCGCCCAATCCTGAGGATATTGGGAAGCGGAGAGAAGCGGCGCGAACTGGGTGTAATGGGTCGTGAAGTATTCGCTATAGGATTTGTCGCCAGTGGTGCGGTAAAGCTCCGCCGCCGCCCAAAGAATATAGCTGAGGGTGCTGACCCGTCCGTTACCGCCGTCAGAATAGACCCCGGTGTGAATACCCATCGGGGCGGCTGAAGTGTTTGAACCGGGATTGGAACTAACCCAGTTCCAGGCTCTGACCGCCGCTTTCAAACAGGTGGCGGCATAAGCCGTATTTATGGGCTGGTAAACCCGAGCGGCGATAGCCATAGCCGCGGCAAAACCAGCGGTTGCCCCTGAGTCTTTATAGGGATTGCCATTGTTGGTTCCAATGATGAGACGCGTTCCCGCGTCGTCATTTTCTGGCATCACGAAACCCGGAAAACGCGCGCTGGTCACTTTGGCCCAGACTCCGCCGTCCTTGTCCTGCATAGTCAGCATCCAGTCCAATTCCCATTTACACTCGTTGAGGATATCTGGTGTGCCGTTACCGGATTCAGGCAGATTCAGGTTAAAGGTTTTCAAAACACTCGGGTACCACTCGTAAGTCCACAACAGTTCCCCCGTCGAAATATTGGCGGGCACAATATATTTTCCGTAATCACCCGCGTCGTGCCAGCCTTTGGTAGAGGACTTGAAACTACCGGAGACATCGGGCCCCGCGGAAGTATCGAAGGTGCCATCCGACTCGCCGTCTGCTGCCCCTGGGGCATGGCATATTTCATGGATCCAGCTAACTCCGCCATTAACAATGGTCACGGCTGTCCCACAGCGCTGACCCGTATAAAAACGCATGGCTTCATAAAAGGCGTTAGAAAAAATACTGGGGCTGATCGAAAAGTTGTAGCTTTGTCCCAACCCCGCCACAAAGAGAAAGTAATTGCCGGTTGCCGTAACGGGCGAGAAATTTGCCGTCTGGATGTTCAACCCTGTATTAGCGTCAGCTGTAGCCACGCTTAAAGTGCCGGTGAAAACTGTTGCAGGGCCTGCGCTGTTAACCACGTAAAAGGCGCCTGTCGCGGAACCATTAGTAACCATCGCCAGCTTGGTTTCCAGGGGAAGATAGCCTGTTTGGTCTAATTGAATATCAGGGGATGCGCCAGCTCGAATTAGAGCTGGAAAAAGAAGAAAAAACATCAGGAAACAATTTCGCTTTAAGTGTGGAGTTATGCAAAGGGGTTTAAAATGAGTAGGAAGAATTTCAGTTGGAGCCAGTCGTAACAATATCGTTCCTTTTACCCGCGTCCTAGAAATCGATAAAGTTTACCTCAAAATCAGCACTTTAAAAATTTTCGTTGAAGCCGGAGTACTCCCGACATGGACACGAACGTAATAAAGCCCGTCAGCCACTTGAGTTCCTGTACGATCTTTTAAATCCCAATAAAGATTTTGAGAACCGTAAACCGGTATTGTTTCGTCATATATTCTCCGAAAAGCTAATGTGAACACTTCCAGCATTACTGTCGCTTGATCCGGTGTCTGTATATTGAAGGTTATAGGCAATCCACTGGAGGGATTAGGGAAAGGTTGAGAAATTACAACACTCGGAGAAATCGTCGCGGTATAAGTCGGGGTAATGGTTGGAGTGCTGGTCTTGGTTGATGTGGATAATAGTGTAAAAGTATTCGTGGCAGTAATCGTCGGTGTATTGGTTGATGTCACCGTAGGCGTATTGGTTTTCGAATAAGTAGAAGTAGCTGTTGCGGTTTTGGTAGCCGTATTGGTGGGTGTTTGTGTGGCGGTAGCGGTTGGTGAATTAGTCGCGGTTGAGGAAGCTGTGCTGCTAGGCGTTTTGGTCGCGGTTAAACTCGCGGTATTAGTCGGCGTGTTCGTAAAAGTGCCCGTTGCAACAGGTGTCAAGGTCGGAGTGTTGGTAACCGTTTGAGTAGCGGTATTGGTCGGCGAATGAGTCGTCGTTGAGGATGCTGTGTTGGTTGCCGTGTTAGTCACCGTTAAGGTAGCTGTAATGGTTGCCGTATTAGTCAGGGTTGAAGCCGGAGTATTGGTTGCTGTATTGGTGGGCGTTTGAGTAGCCGTGTTGGTAGATGAATTAGTCGCAGTCGCAGAGGCTGTATTGGTTGGCGTGTAGGTCGCTGTTGATGTTGCTGTCCTAGTGGATGTGTTGGTCGTGGTTGAACTGGGGGTATTAGTAGATGTATTCGTGGCAGTATCCGAAGGTCCAATCGTTCCCGTAATCGTATTGGTCGCCGTACTGGTAGCGGTATTCGTCGCCGTCAGGGTTGCGGTATTGGTCGCCGTGTTAGTTACCGTATGGGTCGAAGTATTTGTGACTGTACTCGTGGGGCTGTTTGTGGGGGTACTAGTGGGACTGCTTGTGGCGCTTTGGGTGGGGGTGTTTGCGGGCGTGCAGGCAATTTCACTGGTAATTTCAATAGCCCCCAATTGGGCGTTATCCACCGTGGCGGTCGCCACGATATCAATTAAACCTCCGGCTACGTTCACCACAAAGCTGTGATCGTCGGCAACAAATTCTCCCACTTGGGCAAAAATATCAAAGTTTGACAACACCGTCGTTCCGTTTATGGCGACGCTGAATACCCTTTGCCCTGAAGCGGTCCAGTACAATTCGGCGTTTTTCAGGGTGACCATGTAGGTTCCATTGGGAACAGTAAACTTGTATTCCAGAGGGGTGGCGTATCGTTCAGACTGGTAAAGAGCCTGTTGGGTGCCCGAGTTGACAATCGTATTGGCAACCGTATTGGCCAGGCCGGCTGTCACATAACCGAAGCCTCCAGCGGTATAGGCCTGGTCCGCCTGCCAGGTGACCCCGCCAATGATTTCTTGCGGACCTCCGCAATTAATGGCTTCATAAACCTGGGCGCAGGGATTAGGCGTATTCGTGGGGCTTAAGGTAGGGGTCGATGTGTAGGTGGTTGTGGGGGTGTAAGTCAAATTTGGCGTAAAGGTTGGGGTGGCCGGAGGACAGGTGGGGTTGGGCGTGGCCAGCCAGGTGGAAACGGCGGCCCCCCAGGCGTTGGGGGTCCATGTCCAGTTGGTGAGTTGATTGGGACAGGAATCGTCAGTAAAAGACCATGCCGTGGCGCCTATCACACCGGTTGTGGTCACAGCCCACCCGGACGAACCAATCATGTTAGTGTCAAAAGCAGCGTTATCTTCCGCATTTGGACTTGCGCCTGTACCACAGCTCGTGGTTCCGCCAAATTCTCCAAGGAAAACAGGAACCGCTGACAAAACATTGGAAGGCACTTCCCCGTTCCAACTGGCGGCGGTAGTTCCATCGTTTGATCCGTACAAATGGGCTGAGTAGATGACACCGTTGCCTGTATTCGTAACCGGTCCTGGCGCGCTGATAACCCCTGTCAGGTCAGCACAATAGGACATACCGCCTAGAAGGCAAATATTGTTGGCACCCACACTTCGTACCGCGTTTAATAATCCTTGCATACCGGGAGTCCAGGCCGGAGTTCCACCCGTACCGCCGCCGGTAAACCAAACCGACCAAGAAGGTAGATTGTTGGGTTCGTTATAGAGATCGAACAAAACCGCTGGATTATTCTTGGTCCAGGATTGACTGGCCACCGAACCCCAGAAAGTGACAGCGTTGGCGTCAGCCATAACCTGCTGACCTGTGGCCGTACCCCAGCCCGCGCCAGTGCCGGGTGTAGTAGAAGTAGTGCCGCTATAAGTTCCCGACCAATGAAGATCCATGACGACATAAACGTTTTGGGAGGCGCAGTAGTTAACGATGGTAGATACAGCGGATTGATATTGGGAAGCTGAAATTTGGGTGATGGCGTTGGAACAGCCAAACCAGAAATCCTGATTCAAAGGAAGCCGGATAACCGTGGCATGCCAGGCTGTGATCGCCTCAGTAACCGCCGCCAGGGTGTCACCACCGCAGCCATTGGTGCTATTTCCGGTAAAACCTCCACAGTTGGCGCTGCTTCCCCCCGGCCCGTAGCCGTAAGGAGAGAATTCCAGCCCGTCAATATCGACGCCCTTTAAATGGAGTGTGCATCCACCCGAGATAGCGGTAGCCAATTGATTACCCGTAGCGTAAAGGGTATTCAATTGGGCGAAGGCGGTATTTCCGAAAAGAAAAACTAATGTGAATAAGAGAACCGCTGTCCCTAAGGACCGATAAGAATACTGAAATCGATTCAAGACACCCTCAAAAATAGCCGTAATTTCAAAACAGCATTAAAAACAATGAGAAGTAAATAAGAAGCATACCACTAAAAATGATTCTTATTATTCCCCTAGTGTCACTTCCACCTGAACCATCTTCTTATTAGCGGGAATAGGTATCAGATTTCCCCCTACCTTTTGGCCGTCCACCTTGAGGGATTTCACTCCCTGGCAGATACCCTTTGGATTGGAAACATGAACTTGGTATTCCACCCCCCGGTAATTACGGGTAACCTTAAATTCTTTCCATGCCTTCGGGATACAGGGGTCGATTCGCAGACCGTCAAAATCAGGCTTAACACCCAACAAACCCTGTGACACAGTGAGAAAAGTCCAGGCGGCGGTTCCGGTCAGCCAGGAATTCTTGGCTTCGCCCGGCGTGGCTGCGTCGCGGCCCGCGATCATCTGGGCGTAAACATAGGGTTCACTCCGGTAGGTCTCAATCTGCTCTTCCTTGGCCGAGGGACAGATGGACAAGTAATATTCCAGCGCCCTGTCGCCGTCACCCAAGAGACACCAACCCAGGTTAATCCAGGTATTGTTGTGGCAAAAAATACCCGCGTTTTCTTTGTAACCTGGCGGATAGCTGGTCACTTCGCCTAATTCTAAATGGTAAGTGCTGTAGGCTGGTTGCTGCAGAATGACGCCGTTAGAAGTATAAAGATGTTTGTGAACGCTTTCCAAAGCCTGTCTAGCCCGGCCATTATCCTTACCGGCTCCGCCCAGGACACACCAGCCCTGGCTTTCAATAAAGATTTTTCCTTCCTCATTGGTTTTGGAACCCACCGGATTGCCTTTGGCGTCATAAGCCCGGGTGTACCATTCCCCATCCCAAGCTTGTTCTTCCACTACTTTCAACATGCCGTCATAGGCCTTCTGCAAACGGTCCTGATCCTGCGGTTTCTTCAAATATTGGTAGAGGGAAACCATTTCGCGAGAGGCGTAGAGAAAAAGCCCCGCGATCATGACCGACTCAGCCTTAGAACCCTTTACATCACCCGCCAATTGAAATGATTCATTGGGTTCCGTGGAAAAACAATTTAAATTCAGGCAGTCGTTCCAATCCGCATGGCCGATCAGAGGCAGTCCGCGATCACCCCTATTTTTCAATGTATAGGCGATGCTGGTTTCCAAATGGTGGAGCAGATTATCTTTGGAACCCGGCTTATCGGCATAGCCAACCGGCGCTTCGAGAATGGAGGTATCCCCCGTTTCTTTGATATAGGAACAGGTGGAAAGGACAAGCCACAAATGATCATCGTAAAAATCTCCGCCGACCTCGGCATTGCCTTTTTTGGTTAAGGGCTGGTACTGGTGGTAACAGGTGCCGTCGGATAACTGGGTAGCGGCGATATCCAAAATTCTTTGGCGAGCCCTTTCCGGAATCAGGTGCACGAACCCGAGCAAATCCTGATTGGAATCACGGAAACCCATGCCGCGGCCGATGCCAGTTTCATACAAACTCGCCGAACGAGACAGGTTAAAAGTGGCCATGCACTGGTACTGGTTCCAGGTATTGAGCATACGACTAGCGTGAGGATCAGGACAATCCACTTGGAATTTGGAGAGCAAGCCATCCCAAAGATTCTTAACGGCCTTAAACGCTTCATCCACCGCGCCGGACTTTTGGTACTTGGCCAAAAGTTCCCTACCTTTGGTTTTATTCATCACAAAGGGTCTGTCGAATTTCGGCAAGTCTCCCTGCTCTACATAGGCTAGGAGGAAGGAGAAAGTCTCTGAAGCGCCCGGTTCGAGCTTTAAATTAATCTGATGCGAGCCGATGGGATTCCAACCGTGTGCGATAGTCTTCTTTGCGTCTCCGGAAAAAGGCACCTGGGCCTCGTGCAAACCGTTATGGACCCCCACAAAAGCATCACGGGAGGTATCAAATCCAGCCACTTCTTTGGTCGAAGCGAAAAGGGTGTAATGGCTGCGGCGCTCTCTAAATTCGGTCTTGTGATAAATGGCCGAACCTTCCACTTCCACCTCGCCGATAGAATAAGTGCGCTGATAGTTGGTCATGTCATTCAGTGCTTCAAAAAGACAGAACTCCACGTAAGAGAAAAGCTTCAAGTTTTTGGTCATTTTACCCGTGTTCCTAACAGTCGTCTTCCAAACTTCCAGGTTCTCGCCCAACGGCACAAAAAACAGCATTTCCACTTCCACGCCGTCCTTAGCGCCGATAATTTGCGTGTAACCCAGGCCGTGACGGCATTCATATTTATCAAGCTTGGTTTTGGTCGGTTTCCATCCCGGATTCCAAACCGTGCCGTTGTCGTTGATATAAAGGTAGCGACCGCCCAGATCCATCGGAACGTTGTTATAGCGATAGCGGGTCAAACGGCGGAGTTTAGCGTCTTTCCAGAAGGTATAACCCCCGGCAGTATTCGTGCAAAGCCCGAAGAACTCATCTTGGCCGATGTAATTGAGCCATGGCAGGGGCGTGTCCGGACGGGTAATTACATATTCACGTTTCGAGTCGTCAAAATAGCCGTAAGGATTTTTCACAAAGTCTCCTTAAATATCATTACTTTTTTAGAAATAGCCGTGGGTATCTTAAACCATTTGATTTCAGCGTCAATTTGATTACACGAAAATTTTCCAGAGTTTGAAGCAAAGGCTTTTAACCGCTTTTCAGAACCTGAAAGCCGGTAAATTTATCTTAAGATCAACACTTTCAGAATTTTCGTGGCCGATTTAGTTCCCGCCACGTGAACACGAACATAATAAAGCCCGTCAGCCACCCGAGATCCCGTCATGTCTTTTAAATTCCAATAAAGGTTTGGCGGGGATGAATAACTGTAAACCTGAGTTGTTTCTCCATATATTTTTCGGAAAGCCAGCGTAAATACGTCTAATGTCACAGTCGATTGATCCGGCACCTGGATATTAAAAGTAACAGGCGATCCACTGGAGGGATTTGGGTAAGGCTGGTTAATCACAATGTCTGGTGAAATCGTTGGAGTATAAGTCGGGGTAATGGTGGGAGTACTAGTCCAGGTAAACGTCGGCTGAGGCGTAAAAGTACTCGTGGCCGTACCCGTAGCTGTATATGTTGAAGTTACCGTAGGCGTGTTTGTTTTCGAAGAAGTTGATGTAACCGTCGCGGTATTAGTAGCCGTATAAGTCGCCGAATTCGTGGCGGTGGCGGTAGGCGAATGAGTCGCCGTTAATGTCGCCGTGATCGTTGGTGTGTTGGTTGCCGTATTGGTGGCCGTTTGAGTGGAGGTAACCGTGGGTGAATTGGTCGCCGAACTCGTAGCCGTTTGAGTGGCGGTGTTAGTAGATGTCATAGTGGCTGTATGAGTCGCTGTATTGGTAACTGTTTGCGTTGGAGTATGAGTAGCCGTTTGAGTCGCCGTGTTGGTTGACGTATTGGTCGCGGTCGAACTGGAAGTGTTCGTGAAGGTATTCGTGGCTGTATTCGTGGGCGGCGGGGTTCCCGTGGACGAATTGGTCGCCGTACTCGTGACAGTGTTCGTCACCGTCAGCGTCGCGGTATTGGTGGCGGTACTCGTAGACGTATTCGTAGCGGTATTCGTGACCGTATTCGTTGGGGTACTGGTCGCGGTCGAACTCACGGTACTAGTGGCGGTGTTTGTATAGGTGCTCGTAATAGATGTGTTTGTTGGAGTGTTGGTAGCCGTATTGGTCGCCGTATTCGTGGCGGTATTCGTAACTGTGTTCGTGGAGCTGTTCGTGGCGGTTTGGGTGGCGGTAGAAGTAGGCGGTTCGGCCTGTTCCACCACGCTCAAAGCATTGATACTGGCGTAATTGACATCGGCGACGAGAGAAATCGTCAAGGGAGCGCCGGTGGTGATAACGGGAATTGTATAGTCTTTAGCGATGTTCTCCCCACCCGCGGCTGACCAAATGTCCAGATCGCTTATCCCAATTTCGTTTCCAACACTCACGGCGAAAATCCGTTGAGCTGCCGAGTTAAAGGCGGTCTCGGCGAATTTGAGGGTGATGTTATAAACGCCGGCTGGCACAGTAAAGACATATTGTTCACTGGCAGCGTACCTATCGGTCTTGTAAAGCGTCGGGTCCACCGTTCCCGTAATCGTGTTGGTAGTAGTTCCAACCGTCGTTGTTCCCGTGTACCCCCAACTTCCCGCCGTATAAGCCTGGTCCGCCAACCAAGTGACACCGGTAGATGCGCTGACATACTGCGGGCCGCCACAATTAACGTAAATGGGCGAAAATGCGGTATAAGTCAGAGTCGTGGGTGTCGCTGTAGCGGTAAAAGTAGCGATCGCCGGAGTAGCCGTGGGAGTGGCCCCTGTAATGGGGTAAAGATTGTAATCAAGGAAATTGTCCGAAAGCATCAACAGAGACATCACCGTCCAAGATTCGTTGTAATAGGTACCGCCCACCAGAAGGTTCGAACCCACTAGGTCCGCATAAGTATTGTCCATATAAGATTGATAAGTTCGGCTGACCATCCCGCCCACGCCCGCAGGCCCGACAAAGGCCGCCGCTTGGGTACCGGGGTTTTGAAACAGAGTGAGTGTGGGTAATTGGGCATTGGGCGTTCCGTTTAGCTGATAACCATCCACGATAGCCGTCGCCCCAATGGCCGAGAAAAAAGCGCTGGTCAGCCCCAGATAAGTCTGGGCCGTGGTGGTTCCGAACCAGACATAATCCTCTGCGATTCGAAAAGGCGTCCGGCAGGCGTCGTACTGATAATTGGTATAGGCCGACCCCACCCCGTTAATGGAAACACCGGCGCTGGTGCACCAGGCCGAATCCAAACCGTTGGCGGCGTTTCCATAACCCTGGCTTAAGTTGTTGTTCAAGACGATGTAACAATTGGCCGCCACGGTGGTCCAGCCGGTTTGGCCGGTAGCTTTCTCGAATTCCCGGTAATAGGCCGGATCGAAGTAGGAAGGATTGATATCTCCAAAACTATCTCCGGCGATGATGGTTTGACCTGAAGTCTCGGTAGTGTAAATCCGGTTGATTTGAGCGATGGCCAAATTTTGATAAGTGGTTCCCGCCACGCTTTGTCCGGGCCATTGCTTGGCCGCCATTAAAAGCGCCCAGGCCATATCCTCATCCGCGTCGGTGGCACCACCCGTGCCGTCGGTAGCGCCGCTGGCGTCGATGTACCAGTTCATTAGACCGTTTGCGTCCACGTGAAGCTGTTCGTATTGCCAAATATTATTGAAAAGGTTTTGATCATTCATGTAAACAGCGATGACCATGGCGTAGCCAATACCCTCCGAGACCGTGGAATCAATCTGAAGTCCCGAATCATTAGGTCTTAATATCCTTAAAAAACCCCCCGCGCCATAGGAAGTAATACAGTCGGCGTACCATTTGTCATAAGCGTTGATAATGTCCTGATTGTTATAAACCGAGGCATGAAACCCGAAAGGATTATTCTGGTTTTGGGGGAAGGGGTAACTACCGGTGGTGCCATTGATCGCCTGGGAATAAGCGGCGGTGAAAAAGCCGTAAAAGGCCAAAACTAAGAATAGACGGGCAGGTCTTTTCAAGAAAATCCTCAAAATGAATCTATCGATTATTTCAGATAAGTCTTTTTGTTGTTCAAAATATACCCGATTTCCCCTTATTCCGCCGTCATTTCAATCTGCTGGAGGGAAGCTAAAACATAAACTAATGTCAGCGATTTATAACAAAATCCAGACTTTGCTGTTCTTTAAAAATTTTAACAATCGGAATAGAAACTACTTTTCCTGAATGGTGAGCCATTTCAATTTATCTCAGGATCAACACTTTCAAAATTTTGGTAGAGGATTGAACGCCCTCGACATGGATGCGGACGTAATAAAGCCCATTTGCTACCTGAACGCCCGAAACGTCCTTCAAATCCCACTGAAAGGGATAAAGACCGGTAATCTGTTTGGTTTGGCTGCTTATTTTGCGGAAAGCCAACGTAAATACATCGACTGTAACGGTCGATGTACTCGGCACCTGGACATCGAATGAAATCGGCGACCCTGTTGACGGGTTCGGGAAAGGTGCAGAAACAATAACATCCGGCGAAAGCGTCGGGGTATAGGTTGGGGTAATTGTGGTTGTACTGGTCCAGGTCGATGTCGGCTGAGGCGTTAAAGTATTTGTGGCGGTATGCGTCGGCGTACTGGTTGACGTCAGCGTAGCCGTATTGGTTGCGGTATTGACCGCAGTAGCTGTCGAAGTATTGGTCCGGGTAAAAGTATTCGTAGGAGTGGTCGTAGAACTATTGGTTGAAGTCGCTGTAGGCGTATTCGTTGCCGTTGAAGTCGAGGTGAGTGTCGGGGTATGAGTGGCCGTAGAAGTCGCCGTATTCGTCCCGGTGCTGATAGACGTATTCGTCGCCGTATAAGTGGACGTAACGGTTGAGGTATAAGTCGCCGTAGAAGTTACTGTATTTGTCTGCGTACTGGTAGATGAATTAGTAGCCGTTGAGGAAGCTGTATTGGTAGGCGTATTGGTTGCGGTTGCGGTTGAGGTGTTGGTAGTCGAATTGGTAGCGGTTGAACTTGCGGTGTTCGTAAATGTAATCGTGGGTGTATCTGTTGGCGGAATTGTTCCCGTAATCGTATTGGTCACCGTATTCGTGGCTGTCGCCGTTGAAGTAACCGTGGGGGTATTAGTTGGCGTATTCGTGAATGTGCTGGTATTAACAACTGTCGGCGTTGAGGTGTTTGTTGCAGTTTTAGTGGCTGTTGAAGTAGGGGTGTTTGTTGGCGTATTCGTGAATGTGTTTGTCATAGCGGCTGTCACGGTTGGAGTGTTGGTGGCGCTATTGGTGGCCGTTGGAGTAGGAGTATTGGTCGCCGTATTCGTAAATGTACTTGTAATAGCGAGGGTCACAGTTGGAGTATTGGTGGCAGTACTGGTGGGCGTTGAAGTAGGAGTATTGGTCGCCGTATTCGTAAATGTGCTTGTAATAGCCACCGTCAAGGTCGGAGTATTGGTGGGAGTATTCGTGGCCGTTATAGTGGCCGTACTCGTCGGTGTTTGAGTGGCGGTGTTGGTAATGGTGGGACTGTTGGTGGGCGTCATACCCGAAAGACAATAAAAGCCAAGTTGGTCCATCTGGTAACTGAAAGCTCCGCCCGTACCCACACCTGGCTGGGCAGCGATTTGCAAACCCGTCACATCGAACCCGCCATAATTGGTCGGCAATCCCGTTTGAGTCCCTCCCGCCGCGCGTGTCATGGAAGAAAAGGCAATCTGATAAAAGGTCCATTTTCCGGCAGGAGGAGTGACCGTATACCCATACCAGTCATAATCCGTAACCGCAGCGGATTCGGCCTGAACGATGTAAGATCCGCCGTCCCCATAGAGATACAATTCCACGCCGATAATTTGATTAGCCGCCAGATTGAAGGCGCTGTTGCTGGCGGAAAGGTTGGTGTAATAGGTTGCGTAACCGGTCGTCACCGGAATGGAACCCTGGATACTGACGGCATAGGTGCTGCCCGGCGCCGGTGGTGCCCCATAATGGATTGTGATGGAACCTTGTCCCGCGGTGGTGGGAGTGACGACACCCCAAGGTTGCAACCACAGACTATTGTGGGCGGTTGTATAGTCAAAATTATCCACCAATGTCACCGGGCAATAGTTCGGCGTCGGTGTGGGAGTGATTCCCGAAGCGCAAACCAGCTCGACCTGGTCCAACTTATAAGAGAATGCCCCCGTGTTTACAGTGGCGAATTGGATGCCGGTAAAGTCTGTCCCGCCGTAATTGACAGGAAGGCCCGCTTGCGTACCCCAGGACTCACGTGTCATATCAGAGAAATAGATTTCGTAAAAGGTCCACTGACCGGCTGGCGGCGAAAGATTGATTCCATAATAGTCATAATCAGTGACTCCGGCCGACATCGCACTGACACGGTAGGGATTTCCATCTCCATAAATGTAAAACCCAACGCCCACAAGGCCGTTGACTGTGGCGTTGAAGGGTGCTGAATTATTGTAAAGGGGTGTTTGATAGTCCGAATATCCAGCTTGTCCAGCGTTGGCTCCGGTTTGGGTTCCGACATTCCCCGTAATACTGACCGAGTAGGTGCTGCCAGGCGCGGGGCTTGTCAGATGAGTAGCAGTGGTCGTCGTTCCAGTAGAAGGGATAGAAATGGCCCAAACACCTCCCCACAGATTGGTGCTTATGCCGCTCGTAAAATTGTCGATCAGGGTTACCGGGCAGTAATTAGGGGTCGGGGTAATCGTGGGGGTATTGGTGAATGTTGGTGTAGGGCCGCCCATAACGCAATTGGGCGTGGGGGTTTGATTTAAATTATAAAGCCAGGTTGAAACGGGAGCGCCATTGTAGGAAGTCGTCGTATAACCGCTCCAACTCGACAGATCGGGGGGGGGGTTGTCTGGGGCGAAGTTCCAGGATGCGGCATTAAATAGGTAGCTCTTGTTATTGCCGCCATCGAGCCAGCTGATGACTGAGTTTTCAAACGCCACACCATCGCCCGAAGTGGCGCCGAATTCGTCAACAATGACCGGGACCGCGCCGGTAACGGCCGTCACCTGGGAATCCCAATTGGCGCTGTTGCCTTTGTTGGAATAGATGTGGGCGGCGTAAGCCACGCCATAACCTGAGCCGGTATCGGTCAGTTTATAGACCGTAGAGCTGGAGGGTTCATCCCCGATGATACCCCTCAAATCAAAGGCATAATCCAAACCGCCGGCCACAACGATGTTATTGGCTCCAGCGGTACGAATTGTCGTCAAGAGTTTCTGCATTCCCGGTGTATTTGCGGGGCCGTAACCGTAACCCGTAGCGCCTCCATTGAGCCAAATGTTCCAAAAATTGCTTTGATCTTGAAAACTGGGGTCAAAGGGTTCATTAAATAAACCCAATAAAACGGCCGGGTTGTTTTTAACCCAAGCGGTACTGGCCAAGGAATTCCAAAAATAGACGCTATTCCAGTCTGGCATAGGCAATTCGCCATCCCCCCCAGGTGGGGCGTTATTCAAATAGGATGTTCCCCAGCCGCCGCCGCTGCAGGGAATGGTGGAAGAGGTTCCTCCATAGGTACCCGACCAATGAAGATCGAGTTCTATATAAACATTATTAGTATTGCACCAATTAACGAGTGCCTGAACTTCGGCCTGGTAGCCAGAGTTGGGGGTTTGGCTGCCGCTGGAACATCCGCACCAAAGATCCTGGCTTAGCGGAAGCCGGAAGTAGTTGGCGTGCCAAACATTCACGGCCTCGGTAGCGATAGTCACATAATCGGTCATGGTATAACCACCTTGATTGACAGTGGGCACACCCGAAGCTTCATCACCCTGGCTTGAATATTCCAAGCCGTCCAGGTCCACTCCTTTTAATCTAACTGGACAATCACCATTAACAGTTTGGATTTGATTACCGGATACTTTTAATTGATTGGAGGAGGCAAATACCTGGGGTGTTGCCAAAAGGAAAAAAAGAAAAACAGTCAAAGAAACAGTTAATGATTTCACAGCAAGGATTGCCGCCAATTTGGAAGCGTTCTTACTGATATTATTCGTCATCAACATAAAATTATGGGTTGGTGTAAATGTCATTTTAAAGTCTCAAAACCTATTCCATTTAGAATCTTGAACTTTTCTCATCAAATCCACCCTAAACCTAACCAAGAATTCCTAAAAACGTTTTTTACGTAGAACATCATTATATCATCTCATTTGAATGTTCCTGGCCATTTAGAAACAAATGAGGTTGGAATTATGCCGTTCTCTTTGGAAAAATCAATAGATAAGATCATAGACGAGCCCGTCACTGAGCTGAAAAAATCAGCAGATTTACCGCAAAATCAGCACTTTCAGAATTTTTGTGGCCGATTGACGGCCAGTGATGTGGATGCGGACGTAATAAACTTCATTCGCCACTTGAACTCCCGAAACATCCCTTAACTCCCATTGAAGTGTCAGAGGACCATCCGCCTGTGTCGTTTCGCTGTATATCTTCCGGAAAGCCAGGGTAAACACATCCAGCGTCACCGTCGATTCACCCGGCACTTGGATGTTAAAGGTTATCGGCGTTCCGTTAGAGGGGTTGGGGAAAGGAGCCGAAATGATAATTTCCGAAGTGATGGTAGGGGTATAAGTCGGCGTAATGGTGGGTGTGGTGGTTTGGGTGAATGTATTGGTCGGACTACTGGTTAAAGTCGCCGTAGGCGTATTAGTTTTGGAATAAGTCGATGTCACGGTGGGAGTGGTGGTTGCCGTATGAGTTGGGGTATTGGTGGCGGTAGGAGTAGGTGTATTAGTCACCGTTGAGGACGCGGTGCTGGTGGATGTATGGGTAGGAGTATTGGTAAATGTGCCTGTATTGGCGGGTGTCAAGGTTGCCGTGTTGGTGGCTGTTTGAGTAGGGGTAGGGGTATGAGTAGCCGTTGAGGATGCGGTATTGGTAGATGAATTGGTCGCGGTGTTTGTAAAGGTACTGCTAATAGCAGGTGTCAAGGTCGCGGTGTTGGTGGCAGTTTGGGTTGGGGTGTTAGTGGACGTGGTGGTAGCTGTATTAGTTGATGTATGAGTCTCGGTACTGGTAACAGAATTGGTCGCGGTTGAGGATGCGGTGTTAGTAGCGGTATTGGTAGGAGTTTGGGTAGAGGTGTTAGTCATGGTATTCGTAAAAGTGCTAGTAATAATCGGAGTCAAAGTTGCAGTATTTGTGACCGTTTGAGTAGCAGTGTTAGTGGTCGTATGAGTTGGTGAATTCGTAGCGGTACTGGTACGCGAATTAGTGGCTGTTGAGGAGGCTGTGTTTGTTGCCGTGTTCGTAAATGTGCTGGTAATAGCAGGGGTCAAAGTCGCGGTGTTGGTGGCTGTTTGAGTAGCTGTGCTCGTGGATGTTCTGGTGGCGGTATTGGTTGAAGTAACGGTGGCTGTATTGGTGGCCGTATTGGTAAAGGTGTGAGTGGCTGTATTCGTGGCTGTCTGGGTAGCTGTGTGGGTGGCTGTATTTGTGACTGTACGCGTCGCTGTATTAGTCGCCGTTTGGGTTGCGGTGTTTGTTGAGGTCGCCGTGGCTCCACTGGAAGAGCAGGTGGGATAGGTAAGACCTTTCAGCCAGCCATAGACCTGCTGTCCTTCAAAGGACGTCAACACCCAGCCGGTGGTGCCTGTGGAAACAGGAGCAGATAAGGTTGAGGACCAGTTCGTCATCAGTGTAGGCCCCGCCGAGAGATCCATGTCCCAGGCCATGCCGCCATAAACGTAATTTTTGTCATTGGTGCCGTTCATCCAGGTAATGACGCTGCTTACAAAAGTCCCGTTATCGGTGACATTCTGGCTATTTCCAAATTCCTCGATGAAGACGGGACCATAAGTGAGGGCCGGATCAATGTTCGACTCCCAGCCCGCGGGAGTGTTGGTGCCCTTGTTGTTGTAGATATGGGCTGAGTAGATAACTCCGTTGCCGGTGATTCCACCCGAAATGCCCGGATCCGTAATCGGCGTGAACGCCGCACCCGTGCCGTCAGTGCCATAATCGTAGGAATAGCCCCAACCGCCGGCGATACAAACATTGTTGGCATAAGTGCTACTGGCCAGAGTACTGGTACCGCTGGCAGTAGTGCCCCGGATGGTATTTAAGATTCCCTGAAGGCCCGGGGTGGTGTAAGTGTTCCAGGTTTGACCGCCTCCGTTATTGCCCGCAGGCACGGAACCCCCGTTAAGCCAGATGGCCCAGGAATTGGGGCCGGCTGAACCGGTAAAAGGCTCGTTGAACATGTCGAAGAGAACGGACGGATTGTTGGCGTAACGGGCGGCCATGCTGGCCCAGAAGACCAAGCTGTTTTCGTCCGGCATGGGATCCTGCTGGGTGGCCGAACCCGTGGCCCCGTCGCCGGACCATTGCAGGTCAATATCGATATAGATGTTATTGGTGTTGCAGTAAGTCACGAGGGAGTCCACGAAGCTTTGATAGCCCGATTGACTGGTGGAACCACGCGAACTTTGCGCGTTGCCGTCCCACCAATCCTGATCCAGGGGAACGCGCACGCAATTGACGTTCCAATATTGAACCGCCTCCTGCAGCATCGTCATCACCCCGTTGCCGCCGGCGGGACTGTCTCCTGGCGGGACGTCCCATTCCAGGGAATCCAGATTTACTCCGGTCAGGCGCACGGTACAGCCGCCGCTGGCGGTGACAATCTGGTTGCCGACGACTTTTAATTGGGGAGGCATGGCAAAAACGGAGGCCGTCGTTAGAAAAACGAAAATAAAAATATTAATGATAAGTTTTATTTGTTTCATCTTTTTATCTCGTCTTCAAACGATATAGGTTGAGTGTGGGTGAAAATTTTAAAGGTGTGGAGAAAAAATTAGCGCTCTGTCAAGCGGGTTTAGGGTTCCTCTTGAATGAATTGTACCTCAGAATCCGGAAAACACCTTTTTCGCCAAATTTGTCATGATTTTTTCACAAAAAACAAACGGAATTGGCACCGGATTATTAGAAAAAATTATTTTTTAGGGTGTTTTAAAGAAAATTGATTAGCTTGCCACAGTCTTCGGAAGATAGTCGAAATTACCGCAAAATCAGTACTTTCAAAATCTTTGTGGTCGATTCAGTTCCCGTAATCTGGATACGAACATAATAAAGCCCGTTGGCCACCTGAATTCCCGAAATATCTTTTAAATCCCACTGAAGCGTCTCAGCGCCGTAGGCCTGAGTCGTTTGGCTGCTTATTTTGCGGAAAGCTAAAGTAAATACATCCATCGTTACCGTCGATTCACCCGGCACTTGGATGTTAAAAATAATAGGCGATCCATAAGACGGATTGGGGTAAGGCGGATCAATGAGAACATCCGGTGAAATCGTCGGTGTATAAGTTGGGGTAATGGTGGGAGTAGTGGTTGGAGTAAAAGTATTCGTTGGTGTACGAGTAGGGGTATAGGTTGAAGTTATCGTAGCGGTATTCGTTAATGTATTAGTCACCGTGGCTGTGTCCGCGATGTATTTGAAAATAGTTGTGGAAGTTCCCGTGGCATTACTCACAGCCAAAGTCTGAACCCCAACCAAACCGGCAGGAGTCGTAAATGTTATCTGAGTTGACGAATTCACCGTATAAGCCACGTTGGTCTGCGCTCCTGTCAAGGTGACATTTGTAATATTTAAAAAATTGGAGCCTGTAATCACCACAACCGTGCCTCCGTCAACGCTTCCCTGGTTAGGGTTCAGAGAGGAAATGATAGGTGCCGGTATAGGCGTATTTGTCATCGTGCAAGTGGATGTAAGTGTTGCTGTGTTAGTAGCCGTAGAAGTCGCCGTGTTTGTCGCAGTATGAGTTGCGGAATTAGTCGCTGTTGAGACTGCCGTGTTAGTCGATGTATTGGTTGCGGTTGAGGACGACGTGCTGGTTGGGGTTTTGGTCGCAGTTGAGGATGCTGTGTTGGTGGCCGAATTAGTCGCCGTTGAGGACGCTGTAACCGTGGATGTATTCGTGGACGTATTGGTAGGCGGGGTCGTTCCAGTAATCGTATTGGTCGCCGTATTGGTGGCCGTTTGTGTTGCGGTAACCGTAGGAGTATTCGTCGCCGTGTTCGTTACGGTAGTAGTGGGTGTCATAGTCGGAGTATTGGTAGCTGTGCGGGTCGCCGTGTTGGTAGCTGTGTGGGTTGCCGTCGAAGTTGAGCTATTAGTCGCAGTGTTTGTAAAGGTGCTGGTAATATTTGAGGTGTTAGTCGGAGTATTCGTGGCTGTACTGGTAGAAGTTGTGGTGGCGGTATTGGTTGCTGTATTAGTAACCGTGTGAGTAGCTGTGTTCGTGGCAGTGTTAGTCGGGCTATTTGTCGCCGTATTGCTGGCTGTACGTGTGGTTGTATTGGTGACGGTCTGAGTTGCCGTATTGGTAGCGGTTTCAGTCGCTGTCTTTGTCGCCGTATTGGTGGCGGTATGAGTGGCGGTATTCGTCGCCGTCTGGGTTGCCGTGTTCGTGGCGGTATTTGTCGGGCCGCTGCTGCCGCAATTGGGAGTGGGCGTCTCGTTTAATTGATATAACCAAGTTGAAACCGGGGCCCCGAAGTAGGATGTAGTGGGATAACCGCTAAAGGTGTTGTTCAAGAGTATTGGTTGAACATCCCCACTGAAGGCCCAAGCCGAGGCCGAATAAACGTAATTGTTACTGTTGCTTCCGTCGATCCAAGTAAGGGCCGAATTGGTCCATGCGGGACTACCTTGATCTGCAGCATATGGCCCGAATTCCTCAATGATAACAGGCACGCTGGAGGTGGCAATTGTCACATAAGGATCCCAAACGGTTCCCACGGTATCGCTTCCTACTTTGTTGTCATAACAATGGGCCGCATAAAGAACCCCGTTACCCGAACCCGTGTCAGTCAGGGCGTAAATCGTGGTATCGCCCGTCGCCTTTCCAACCACACCCGTCAAGTCAAAAGCCCAGTTCAACCCTCCCGCGATACACACATTGTTGGCTCCTACACCGCGAATTGCCGTTGTTAACAGATATTGAAGCCCTGGCGTATTGGAGGGGGTACCTCCAGTTGAGCCGCCATTTCTCCAGACCGACCAGGAAACATCCCTCGGCTCGTTATAAATGTCGAACATAACCGCCGGATTGTTTTTTATCTTGGAATCGCTCGCCACTAATGACCAAAAGGTGACGGCGTTCCAGTCCGGCATATCCTGTTGGCCGGTGGAAGTACTCCAGCTATTACCGCCGCTGCAAGGAGCAGTGGTAGATGTTCCACCATAGGTGCCTGACCAATGGAGATCCAAGTCCAGGTAAACGTTATTATTCTCACAGTAAGTTGCCACAGCCTCGACCATTAACTGGTAATCGGCTTTTTGAGCCGCGCTTTCACCGCCGCTATTACATCCGCACCAATTATCCTGATTAATGGGAAGACGGATATCATTAGCATGCCAAACACTTATCGCCTCGGTGGCCAGAGCCACATAATTGGTCATGTTGGTACCATTAGGCATAACAGTCGTAGGAGCCCCAGCGCCACCATCTCCTGTAAGGCTGTATTCCAGCCCCGACATATCCACCCCCTTCAAGCGCACGGTACAGCCGCCGCTAGCGGTCACAATCTGGTTGCCGGAAATTTTCAACTGGGGTGACTGGGCAAAAGCTGGTGGAATCACAAGAAAACCAATGAGAAAAACGGTCGGAGTAACGAATAACGATTTCATAAATAACATAACATTATTTCTCAAGAAGTTCTTGTGGTTATCCATAGAGGGTTTTGACATAAAATAGGCTAAATTCGAGGTTATGTTCAGGTCTACAAACCTGGTACTCATAAGAACTTTCCTTATTCTTTTTCTTTCAAAAAAGCCTTAAAATTGACGCATAACGTTTTTAGGCGTTTTCATGCTAATTTCGCACTTTTGATAAATGTGAGCTTTCATTAAAAGATATCACAAGACTGTAAAAAATCCATTATTTGGGGGGTCTTTTCTGATCAAACCTTACTAAAAAATATAGATAAAGTTATGAGAAAAATCGGGGAAATCAGGCCTTTTAATACGGTTAAACAGTCCCTGATTAGTGCAGGACTAGTATCTTCAAGGTTTGATGCTCAATAACACCGCCACTGGAATTCAGCGCTTCCATCGAAGCCAGATAAAGACCACTGGCTACCCCTGTCGCGGTCCATTGGCCTATGGCAGCTCCGGGTGTTTGCGATATGGTCGCAGGCACCCTTTGCCCGGCAATGGTGTAGATCTTCACGCTCAAGGCCGTCGCGTTCGCGATTCCAGTTCCGTTAAATGTCGTCGTCATCTGGCCGGTTTGCAATACATTCGGTTCAGCTACTACTACCCCGCTGACCCCGGTTCCGCCTATCACCACCACTGTGCGGCTGATATCTGTAGTCCCTCCCTGCTGACCATTATCCCAATGCAAATGAATCGTATAAGTTCCGGGGGTCACCACCATCGCCGAGTTATTCGTCCCATCCCAGGTCAAGACCACCGGCGTCCCAGAGGTATCGACGGTTATGAGTAATTCCTGCATACTTCCGCTCGTTGGCACTCCCGGACTTATCACACTCGAGCTTAAATTCACGTTTGTCATCTCTACATCACTCGCGTCCGAAACCACGTTGTATAAAGTTCTCACCACTTCCCCCGCCGAGTTGTAGATCGTCGCCGTGATATTGGACAACTGCCGGTTTACCATTACTTGTTGAGTTACGCTCGTCAAAAAGCCAGAGGATGAAGTACTATCCACCTTGATCTGATAGATTCCATTCGTCACTGGATTTCCGCTGTTGTTCGTCCCATCCCAGGTAGCGATTAAGGTTCCATTATAAAAAATTTGGACCGTGCTTCCCGGTCCCTGCAAGGTCGTTATCTGATTGTTCGGTTGCAAGGTGAAACCGTTGATCGGTCCTGAATATTCCAATGCCGGTATGGTCTTCACCACTTCCCCCGCCGAGTTGTAAATGTTGATATTCACCGTGTACTGGCCCGGTATCTGCACACTCACGCTGGAGGTGATGGGCGCCGATAACCCCGTAAATGTTAACTGGGCGTTATTGGTAAGCTTTTCTCCCGCCAAAGATTTATTAACCTGGGCCAGGTAGGTTAACTGATAAGTTCCGATCGCTAAGGGCGAGGGTAATGCCCATTGCAAATACGGGGGATTGGCGGTTGTTACCGCTCCCGCCGGAACGGTTCCGAACGACACAAAGGTCAATCCGGATGGCAATGTGTCCGTCACCACCACATTGTTCGCGCCAGTACCTGTCACCGTAATCCCGATGGAATATGTCACTGAATCTCCCGGGTTGGCTGTAGTTTCCGAGACACGTTTAGCCATCGTCACTACCGCAAACGGCGTCGGACTCGAGGTGAACGTCGCGGTTACCGTCGGCGTACTAGTTGGCGTGCTGGTCATGGTTACCGTGGCCGTATTCGTACTGGTATTGGTCGCGGTTACTGTGTACGTCAATGTAGCGGTGGCAGTAACTGTAAATGTCGGCGTTATTGTGGGTGTATTCGTCGCGGTGTTCGTATTGGTAACTGTCGCCGTATTCGTCATCGTGTTTGTGGTTGTAGAGGTGCCGGTTAATGTCGGTGTGTTGGTAAACGTTTCGGTATCAGTCACGGTAGGCGTATCCGTAAACGTACTCGTGACCAAGGGAGTATTGGTGACTGTAGCCGTCGGGCTATCGGTTGCCGTATTCGTCGCCGTATTGGTGTAAGTATTGGTAGGCGTACCGGGGCATTGCACAGTAATCGCGATCGAGTTGCTCATGACAGGACCACCGCCAGCCCAATTGGCCTCTCCTGCGTCAGTCACAACCTGGCAATTATCAGCGGGAAAATGGGGGTTGTAATCTACCACGTTGAAAGGGATCGGAACACAATCCCCACCCGGCAATCCTGTAACAACCCAGGATAAATTAGGAAAATTGGTATTGGTAGGATTAATGGTCACCGGACTACTCCCCACTGTCACGACCTGCTGGCTGTACCAGGGTCCCGCGAAAGACCATCCGAGATTATTGGTGACGTTATCTGTCACTGTGATACCCGTACTGCCCGGCCCCGCTCCCGCCGCGTTACAGACCGTGATGGTCATGGCTTGGGTGCCGCTCTCATTCCAATTTGATGTCGGACCGTTCGTCGTTTTGGTCAGGCTGGGAACGGGTGGAACGGGAGTTGGGGTTTCCGTGGGACAGGGAATATTCCAAGTCACCACATTGGAGCTGACGGGAGCACTGGCGGCCGCCCAATCCACGACCCCGATATCCGTAACCGGGTCGCATTCAATAGACGGGTAATTGCTCGAGTAACTATAAATGATAGTGTTGACAGTGACGGGCTCACAGGCCCCGCCGCCCGCAAGTCCGGTGGGAAAAACCACCTGGTAAGGCGTGCCGCATTGGTATTGGGGAGAGTAGGGATAGGGACTGGTGGGACAACCGCTGGAATTGCCCTGAAATATGTTAGAAAAAGTAGAGGTTAAGGTGACAGGAACGCTTTGAATAGGCGCGCCACTGTTGCAGACAGTTACAAGGTAAGAAGCATATTCATTACCCCCGCTTTGGGTCACGGACCCCGCGATCAGTGTATCGGTAACGGTAACATTAGTCGGACCTAGAGTGGCGACAGGCGTGGGTAAAACTTCCGCTTGCCGCCAATAGATAATGCCGCAGCTTCCCGCTGAACCCGAAGCGTTATAACTGGAAAAAGGGATAACCGCGCCGGTTATAGGATTGAAAACTTGAGTGACATAGGTCGTTCCCACAACAGGAACACTGCTATTGCTGAAAACATTTGTGATTGGAGTATAGTTTGTGTCATACCAAGTATTGCTGCTGAGGTCGTTAGGCGGCGGTACGGCGCCACCGCAGTTACCGTTAGGATCATAATAAAAACCCGTTACTGCCGCACTGCTGATCACCACATCCCCACCACCGGCGCAAGAAATATCCAATTCATAGGAGCTAAAAACCAGACTGGGATTGATGTTGGTTGTGGCGGCCGCGAAAACAACGCTGGTTCCATCGGTAAAATCGGCTAAAGGTACAGTGATTGGTGTAGGAACGCAGGGCGGTTGACAATAAGTCTGATCCCCGGCAATAGCGTTTCCATCAACCCAAAAAGCGGTGTCGTCATCCCCCGAAGACAATATACTTCCGCCGGTCGGAACACATTGGGCGTGTACTGATGAGGAAATGCAAAAAAGTAATAAGACACCAAAAAGAAAAAGAAGTCGACAAAATACTTCATTCGAACTTGTAAGCTTCTCATTAGGTGTGGTTAAAGACATTTTCATTCTATACTCCCGCCAATTTCCGTTTGAAAATCGACGCCAAAAAAAAATCAAAAAACGCTGAATTTTTGAAAACAATTTCACCAATCACTATTAAATAAACGCCTTTTCCTGCAAAACAGTGAACAGTCGGCGCAATTCTCAAAAAAGAAGAATTATTTATGATTTTATTATATCTAAGGTTGTCTTATTACGTGAAAATTGCCTGAAAATTGTAGAATTTTAAAAATGGTGCGATCAGGGGGTTTAACATTGTCGCTTAAGCTAGGTGGCCTAACACATTGTAGCTCATATCAACTGTCTACCCTGTCCACCAATATTAATGAATGACAACCAGTCTTCCTAACGCCCGGCCTGACGGCTTTTGCAAATAAACAACGTACACACCGCTGGCGACTTCCTGGCCGAATTTGTTTTTCCCATCCCAGTTAACCGTCGTAATTGAAAGGGGTTGGGTTAGGGTTTCGTTGAACAACGTCTTTATGTGTTCCCCCGCCGAGTTGTAGATCCGTAACACCACAAGACCCGGATATTCATTGGTTCCAATTTCGATACAAATGGTTCCATCCCTGGTGATGTTAAATACGTTTTTGCAAATTTGGAATATTTCTGCCACGGCTGTCGGCGTGGGAGTCCAGGTACTAATAGGGGTACTCGTCGGAGTTCCGGAAAGCCGGACGGTTGCGGTGTTTGTAGGGGTTAGCGTCGGGGTCGGGGTCGCCGTGTTGGTCATGGTCGTTGTGGCCGTATTGACCATGGTTTTAGTCGCAGTCATGGTAGCCGTCATTGTCGCTATCAAGGTGGATGTGCTGGTCGAGGTTTCCGTAGCCGTGTTGGTCGGGCTATTGGTCGCAGTGCTGGTATCAATCGGGGTGTTGGTGGAAGTATTGGTGGCTGTGTTGGTCGGGGTGTTGGTGTAAGTTTCTGTGTCAAGCAGGGTGTTGGTAGGAGTGTTTGTTGGTGTATTGGTATAAGTATTCGTGATGACCGGCGTATCCGTTGATGTGTTAGTTACGGTACTTGTCGCGGTATTGGTAAGTGTGTTAGTCGGGGTGTTAGCAACCGTGTTGGTCGAGGTACTCGTTGGAGTGTTGCTGGGAGTATTAGTCGTAGTGTTGGTGTAAGTATTTGTGATTAACGGAGTATTCGTCAGCGTGTTAGTGATGGTACTCGTCGCGGTATTGGTAAGCGTGTTAGTCGGAGTATTGGCAACCGTGTTCGTTGAGGTACTCGTGGGTGTATTTGTACTCGTGCCGGTCATGGTATTCAGGGGAGTGTTGGTAACGGTGTTGGTCGAGGTATTGGTGGGTGTATTGGTGTAGGTCGGCGTGATGACGCTGGTATTAGTAAAGGTAGGTGTAACCGTCGGGGTGTTTGTCGCGGTGTTCGTTGGCGTAATAGTCGATGTGTATGTGGGACTGTTCGTGGCGGTGTTGGTCGATGTAGCCGTTGCCGTATTGGTCGCCGAATTCATAACCGTATTGGTCGCGGTGTTCGTTGCAGTATGAGTAGCTGTTTGCGTGGCCGTATTAGTAGGCGAGTTCACAACTGTATTGGTCGCGGTATTCGTCGCCGTATGAGTGGATGTTTCCGTCGCCGTATTAGTTGCCGAGTTCACAACCGTATTGGTCGGAGTGTTCGTCGCGGTATATGTAGGTGTTTCTGTAGCTGTATTGGTAGTCGTGTTCACAACAGTATTAGTCGCAGTATTTGTTGCGGTACGAGTGGGTGTTTCTGTGGCTGTGTTGGTTGGGCTGTTGGCAACTGTATTGGTCGCGGTGTTCGATGGGGTATTTGTGGCTGTAGGGGTCGCCGTTTTTGACGCGGTATTAGTAGCTGTATTGGTATCCGTAACCGTAGCTGTATTCGTCGCGGTTTTGGTGAATGTGAGAGTCGCTGTTTGCGTCGGCGTTTCCGTCGCCGTATTGGTTGTGGCTATGGTGGCTGTATTGGTAGCCGTATTGGTGGCCGTTGGAGGACAATACATGGTAACTGCGACCGAATTACTGAAAATAGGGCCGCCGCTCAACCAGGTGGCCTCCCCTTGGTCAGTCGTGACATGGCAATAATCACTGGCATTATTATCCGTGCTGTAGTCCCCAACAAAAAAAGTGACAGGAACACAAGCCCCGCCAGGTAATCCCGTAATAACCCAAGACATATTGGGATAACTGGTACTGGTCTGATTGATAGTTACCGGATTGCTCCCAACGGTTACTACATAATTAGAAGAATAAGGCCCCTGAAATGACCAAGTTTGACCCGTAACGGGATTGGTAACGTTGTCCACCAGAGTAATGCCCGTACTGCCCGGCCCCGCCGAAGGCGCGTTGCAAACGTTGAAGATCACTGTCATTGGACCTGACCCTCCGGTATAGGCGGTCGAGTTTAAAACCGTTTTGGTCACTTGGGGATTGGGAGCAACCGGGGTCGACGTTGGAGTCGGAGTGGCTGTACATGCGATTTGTGTCGTCACAGAATTTGAGCTGACTGGAGCGCCGGCGGCTGCCCAATCAACAGACGCAATCGACGAAACCGGGCCGCAAAAACTGCCCGAATAATTTTCGGTTGTAACCGTAATGGATTGACAAGCCCCGCCTCCCGCTAACCCGGTAGGAAAAATGACCTGATAAGGCGTGCCGCAGCTGTAGGAGGGTGCCTGAGGGTTGGCCTGACTTGGGCAGTCCGTTCCCTGGAAAGAACTACTAAAGGTATCTGTTAAAGTTACCGGAACGCTTTCAATAGGAGCGCCGCTGTTACAAACGGTAACGGCGTAAGAAACAAACCAATCGCTACCGCTTTGTGTCACAGACCCGGCGATCACGTAATTGGTAACGGTTACATTGGTCGGCCCCAGCGTGGCGACTGGTGTTGGCAAAACCTCGCCTTGACGCCAATAGAGAATTCCACAGCTGCCCGCCGAGGCCGAAGCGTTATAGCTTCGAAAAGGGATAACCGCTCCAGTTATTGGATTGTAAACTTGGGTAACATAGGTCGTCCCCGTAACCGGAGCGCTATTGTTAGCGAAGACATTAGTAGTTGGATTGTAAGTAGGGTCATACCATGTATTCCCTCCAGGGTCATTAGCCGGTGGCGCGGGTCCAGCACAACCGCCGTTGGGATCCCAATAAAATCCAGTTACACCTTGGCTACTGATCACCACATCCCCGCCCCCTGCACAAGAAATCTCCATTTCATAGGAACTAAAAGCCAGGCTGGGATTGACGTTAGTTGTGGCGGCTGCGAAAACAACGGTAGATCCCATGCCCGCTGTAAAATCACTTCCTGGAACGACGATAGGAGTGGGAACGCAAGGCGGTTGACAATAGGCCGAAGTAGTAGGAATGAGATTACCATCGACCCAAAACGAGGTATTGTCATCCCCGGATGACAATATAGTTGCACCGGTTGGAACACAGGCTTGGGCCTGCGCCGAATGCGGAATTAAAAATAATAAGGCGCTGATGAAAAAAAGAAGTTGGTAATATTCTTTCTTCACGCCCGTAAACCCATTTTTTATCAAAATCTCTTCCTCAATAACAACAAACTAAAATCGTTATCATATTTTTTCCTACGACTTCCTTAAAAACCATCAAACCGACGCCGTTAATAAAACGGTGAATTAATCATCGCTTTATTTCTAACGCATTTCCCTGAAAAGTCTAGAACGGTAGTCATATACCTTAGCGGGAATAGGTTCAATCTAATTATATCGCATAGCATCTTATAATATGAAAATTGCCAGAAAAATATGGCTTTTTGTGCGATTTAAACCAACTCGGTCGAAAAAACATTTTTTATCTCAAAATTTGGACTGGTTCCAACAAGGAAAGGACTTGGTTAGTGCAGTACTAATATTTTTAACGTTTGAGTCTGAATAATACCGCCATTGGAATTCTGTGCTTGTACCACCGCGATGTAAATACCGCTGGCGAATCCTGCCGCATTCCATTCCGCTATGGGCATTCCTGGTGTTTGCACTAAATTCACTGGAATCAACTGACCAGCGATCGTATAGATTTTCACATTCAAAGCCGTCGCGTTTATGATCCCAATTCCATTAAATGTCGTCGTCATCTGACCGGTTTGCAATACATTTGGTTCGGCTACCACTTCCCCGCTCGTTCCACCTCCGGCTATCACTATTACCGTGCGGCTGATATCCGTAGTTCCTCCCTGTCCATTATCCCAATGCAATTGAATCGTGTAAGTTCCGGGACTCACTACCGTCGCCGAGTTATTTGTCCCATCCCAGACCAAGGTTACTGGAGTCCCTGATGTATCAACGATAATCCGCAAGCTGGATGTGTTCCCGCTCGTCACTACTCCCGGAGTTATCACACTCGAGCTTAAATTCACGTTTGTCATCTGTGAATCAACCGCGTCGGACACCAAGTTATACAGGGTTCTCACGACTTCGCCCGATGAGTTGTAGATCGTCGCCGTAATATTCGACAGCGCGCGGTTCACTGTCGCCTGTTGTTGTACGCTCGTCACCACGCCTGCAGGAGAAGTACTATCGACCTTGATCATATAATTTCCATTGGTGACCGGGTTTCCGCTGTTGTTAGAACCATCCCAGGTGCCGATTAAAATTCCGTTATAGAAAATATTAATCGTGCTTCCCGGCCCTTGCAAAGTTGTAATCAAATTGCTCGTTGAAAGAGTGATGTTGTTAATCGGTTGCGAAACACTCTGCACCAGAATAGTCTTCACCACTTCCCCGGCTGAGTTATAAATGTCGACCTGAACCGTATAGAGGCCCAACACCGTCACTGAAGAACTTGCCGTAATCGGCGCGCCTCCCATGTAAGTCACCCAGGCCTGGTTAACCAAAGGAGTGCTGCTGGACGCCTGATTACTGACAGAAACCTGATACGGCAGTTGATAATTTCCAACGGGCAAAGTATTGAAATTCCAGCTTAATACCTGTCCGCTTTGACTGGGTGTAACCGCCACAGCAGGGGTTGGTGTTTCAAAACTCATGAAAGTTTCATTAGCCGGCAGGGTATCTTGCACCATCACATTAAAAGCCGGCGCTCCGCTCACTGATAGGAAGACATCATAAGTGAGGCTACCCCCGGGATTAACCGTGCTTGCGGAAGCCTTCTTTTGAATCATAACCGTTGGAGCCGAAGTCGGCGTTGATGTAGCCGTATTAGTAGGCGTATTCGATGTAGTAACCGTATTAGTCAGCGTAGCCGTATTCGTAGCCGTATTGGTCGAAGTGTGAGTGGCCGTACTGGTATCAGTAAAAGTAGTTGTCTCTGTCGCGGTGTTGGTGGCCGTATTGGTGGGTGTTTGAGTGTTGGTACTAGTCGCCGAATTGGTCGGAGTATTGGTATAGGTGCTAGTAATAATCGCGGTATTGGTTACCGTATTGGTGGGGGTTGCGGTATCGGTTAATGTCGCTGTGTCGGTAGGCGTAACCGTCACGGTTGCGGTGGCGGTATCGGTAGCCGTATTGGTGGGGGTCGCGGTATCAGTTAACGTGGCTGTGTCGGTCGGCGTAACCGTCACGGTTGCGGTGGCGGTATCGGTAGCCGTATTGGTCGTGGTCTCGGTATCGGTTAATGTCGCCGTATTGGTGGCTGTACTCGTGGGAGTCTCAGTAGGAGTATTGGTATAAGTCGGCGTGATAATAGCTGTCGGGGTCCAGGTATTCGTTGCCGTATTCGTCGGAGTGACTGTCGGGGTAAATGTCGGGGTATTAGTCGGGGTATTGGTAGAGGTACTAGTTGGCGTGGGTGTCGCGGTATTTGTCGGCGTATGAGTGTTTGTGTTCGTAGCCGTATTGGTAGTGGTATTCGTAGCCGTGGATGTCGCGGTGTACGTCGGTGTGTTGGTGGGTGTTTGAGTATCCGTGAGGGTGGGTGTATTGGTAACCGTATTAGTCGCACTGTTCGTCGCGGTATTCGTGGGGGTAGTACAACCGGTCACGTCAAGCGTAACCGAGTTGGAAAGAAGAGTTTGCGCTGAGCCCGAAACAGTCCCCGCAATTTCCGCGAAGTTAACCTGCGTCGGGGGAAGGCAAGTGACTGACGCGGTGTAGGTAATGGCCCCCGTCAAATCGTACACTGTGACGGGTTGGGCCCCGCCGATATTCCATTTCAAAAATGGCGCGGTTGAGTTGGGTACCTGACTGGTCCCGACTACGCCGGTGTAGGTTTCACCCGCCGGCAGAGTATCCGTAATGACCGGGTTGACCACCGGATCGGCTTCTATAAGGGATAAATTGGTATAAAACTGACGCCCTGCTGAATAGGTGGGGCCAGCTGCGGAAGTTGGATCCCCCTCCCATCCATATTCCCAGTTGGTTTGACAGGGCAGAACAGCGGTGGTGGTGGTATAGGTAATGTCATACCCCGCCGGCTCGGCATCACCCACGGGCCAAGCCTTGACTGAGATTGTGTAGGTTCCTGCAGCGTAAGTAATTTGTGCTTTAACATTGTACCAGGTATTAAAAGAAAGATAATTGAGCGTTTGGTTCATGTTTGGGTCTTGAAAGGCCCCGGAGCCGGGGGCCGCGGCTGTACCCGTACCGTTGGAGTTTGCTGTTTTTACTATCGCATAAGCAGAGCCTGTTCCATTAATTTGCAGTGCCAAATTGCCCGGATTATCATCAATCGAAAGAATGGCAATCACACTGAACCCGGCGTCTGGTCCCGTAGGCTCATCAAGCAACACCAGTGAGCCGTCCTCCCCGGTTCCGTTGTTATTTCCGTTGGCACCCGTATCTCCAGCCTGCAATGTCGAAGGGATATCAATATTTCCCTGAACAATCCAGGTACCGCTTCCCGCGCAGTTGTTGATATTGGGTGTGCCGCGTAACAGAGTTTGATACCCGTCAGTATTGCTCATATTGGGCAGATCGGTTTCCACATCAATATAATTTCCGTCGCCCGGCGCTCCCACAGGAGCGCTGGTATTACTTTGAACCGTCCAACTATCGTACGTAGTTGAAGCGCCAGTAGCGCCGTTGACAAATCCCGTGCCGTCAAAACCTACAACTTGAGTTCCAAGCGCGGTCGTGGTCGGAGCAGTGACGTTATTATAAGAGTCAAAAGTCTGAAGGCTGGATTGGCCGATGGTGTAATTTAACGCGTAAGTCACCGTGCCGCCCGAGGCCAACGGCAAAACCGTATTCAGAATACTCTTGGTCAATTCAAAGTCCCCTCCCACCTGAACTGAAACCGCGTTGGAGGTAAGGGGTCCCAAGGCAGAATCGGCTGTACCGGTGTTCGGAATATAGCCCGAACCAGGATTGCTGGTCACAGTGGTTAAAAACCACACATAGCCAGTGGGCGCAGCCGCCGTCTGCGCAGCGGTGATGACCCAGGTAATAGGCGACCCGGGCGCATTCGCGCCGGTGAGAACCCCACCTGTGCTGATGGATTGAAGATAGGGTGATGCGCCGGCCAATACTGTATTTGCCGGAATTGTATCGGCGATGGTAATGGCACCATCATTAATCGCCGTGTAAGCAATTTCCCACAATATCAGGTCACCGCTTTGGGCACTATCTCCGATAGAATTTTTGCTAATCGTTAAACTGGGTGTTGACCCGGAATAATTGATCTGAATGAGATGGTGTTGCTGCTGAGACACGGGATAGGAGTTGCCACATTGGATATCATTGTTGTTTTCCGCCGCGACGATTTCATAGTTTCCAAGCGCCATAGTGACAGGTATGGTTACATCAAAAACCTGGGTGACGGGAGTGCCGGTAAGCGTTGCCACTTTATCACCTGCGTTCCACCCCTGAGCAGGGTCGGCCCCGTCATCTCGGGTAGAAGTAAGAACGGGGACAGGGCCAGGACCAGGAGAAGTATTATTGCCACCATCCGCCAAAAATATCTGGCCCGGATCCGGGCATACGCCTGTAGTAGTATCTTGTGTGGAACCAGTCTCCAAAGCGACTTCAAAAAATGAATTATTATTAGCTTGGTATTGCACATAAACAATTGTGACCGCCAGAACCGACCCGGGCGCTGGATTAGTGGTAGAGACGCTAATGCCGCTAAGGAAATCCTGCTGAGCCAAAACCATCGACGGCAAAAGCAAAACGCCGAGGATAAAAAAAGCTATCCCCGCATTGAAACGTTTTAAGATAAATTGAAGATTCCGCTTAACCATGGGGCCTTGCCATAAAAATAACGATTACTTTATTTCCTAACGTCTGTTTATGAAAAACATGTAGTTTTTTTACCCATAGTTTTTCCGAAAAGGGTCAGAAAGAGACTTAACCGAATTATATCCCAACATTATCTTAAAAATGATTGATCGTAAAAAATAAAGAACTTGAAAAATTATCGGTTTTTGCGGGATAAATGGACTAATAGGCTTAAAACCAATTTTTATCTCAAAATTGGGAAGGCTCTCTCACCGCGAACTGTGATCTTTTCGTGAATCCGTCTTAAGCAAGGTGAACTCAAATCTGCGGTGAGTTGGTCGAATAATCGAAGGATTTGCTTAGTGCAGTACCAATATCTTTAACGTTTGAGTTTGAATAATACCGCCATTGGCATTTTGTACTTCCACC